>Ga0116184_10000232_pt1 | contig 70109 bp, 56 predicted proteins | sample AD_JPNNA5_MetaG_FD_89886 | JGI IMG/M metagenome (GOLD analysis project Ga0116184, IMG submission 89886) | Active sludge microbial communities of municipal wastewater-treating anaerobic digesters from Japan - AD_JPNNA5_MetaG | ecosystem: Engineered > Bioreactor > Anaerobic > Digestate | place... | reverse complement strand
TGTGAAGGACAAAGACACCATCATTGCCGGGCTGGGTGTGATTGAAAATGACTTCCACAACCGGAAAGACCTGACGCCGAATGTCTGCGCGGTCTATGTCGAGGAGGCTTACCGGCGCCGGGGTATCGCCGGGCAGATGCTGGACTTTGCCTGCGCGGATATGAAAGCAAAAGGCATTGCCACGCTCTATTTATTAACAAACCACACAACGTTTTACGAAAAATACGGTTGGGAATTTCTGTGTATGGTTCAGGGAGACGGAGAACCCGGTCTGTCGAGGATTTATGTTCATCAGCAATAGGTGAGCAAAATATCCCGGGGGTCCGGGAGACAGCATGGCCGGTTCTCCTGCCCTTTGGAAGTGCGACTAAACCTAACAAATTTCGGAGGAAAACCATTTCATGAAAAAAGCGCTTGCCGTGGTTGCCGCGGTATTTCTTTTTATGCTTTGCGGCTGCCGTCCATCAAGTGATATGAACAGGGTATCCATTAATTACGGTCAATCGCAAATGTATTCGCAAAAGGACATGGACGCCGCGATTTCCGTCATCAAAAAGGAGTTTTCCTCCTGGGACGGCTGTGTGCTCCATTCGATTGCTTTCACCAGCGACAGTGTCTGCGCCGATAACGTCGAGTACTGCAACAGTTTACGCGAAGGCGCCGGTTTTGACGAATGTATTGTTTTTGAATCGTCGTTTCATTCGCCCAGATACGCCGGCGGCGGCGGTTTCACGCCGGATCAGGAATATCGCGGTTGGAGCTGGTATTTAGCCAGAAAAGACAACGGGGCATGGCAACTGCTTACCTGGGGATACGCGTGATTTTAACATAACAGTCGGCAGGTTCATCTGTCCTGTCGGAGGGACCGATGCCGGGTATATTATCGCTATAGTGAACGTATGGCCGGTCAAGCAAAAAGCAAAGCAAGATTGGAATCAATTCATGCTGAGCGAAATTAATCAGCGGCAATATTTTGACAAATGATTTAAATTGCTTGACAACAAAGTTGCGGCTGTGATAAATTACCTGCGTTGGTTTTGATATCCAATAATTCGAAAGAGAGGAATGTGAAGCATGGCAGTCAGACTTCGCATCAGCGGTGAAAAACAAAATATGTAATTCTTGGCAATAAGTGCAATGACGGTCGTGGGACGGCTCCCGCACTTATGTGCAGGCGGTTGACCACGCTCTTTTTTGTTTATTGGCTTCCAATGAACGATAAATGACAGCGGCGAGGTAACCCCCGCCGCTGTTTCTTTCTTGGCGGCAAAATCCGTGACAGACAGCCCGGCTTTCAAAAGGACGTGATGATGCAGATGAAAAAATATATACCTGAATATATGCTCTCCGTGTTTCAAGAGCAGGGACTCGATCCATCGACGCTTCTTTACGCGGTTCATACCGATATGACACCGGACGGAGGCGATGCCGATGTCTATACTGTCGTCAGCAATGACAGTCTGCTTATTGTGTACGGCGAGGAAAAGGTGGTCAAAACCGTCGGCGCGCGCAGGATTGTCGCCGTTTTTAAAACGGATAAAGTCGAAAAATATCCGCTTGAAGAACTCGGCGAACTGTCCGTAGAACGGCTGATTTCAACCGGCCGCCTGTGCGCCGAGAAAGAAGGCTGCCCCCGGATACTGCTGCTGTTCTCGATTGGGTACTTGGCCGATGCCGAGCGGCTGATAAAAGTCGTCAAAAACATCAGGGACGGACTGGCTCCCTTGAATGAAATTGCTGTCGATGACGAACTGTTCTGTCCTAAGTGCGGCACCCGCTACCCGGAACCGGAGCGCAAACTCTGCCCGAAGTGCATGGATAAGATTTCCATCACACGGCGGCTGCTGGGTTTCTTCGGCGATTACAAGGGCAAGGTCGCGGTAATCCTGCTGACCATGCTGGCGGGTTCGGCTTTTGCCGTCGCCTCCCCGCTGGTGGGGACAAAACTCCTGTTTGACGATGTTCTTACCGCGGGCGGAGCCTGGTATGGAGCCGTTCTCGGCGCAGTCGTGCTGATTTTTCTGGTGCGGTCCGTCGGCGTGGCGCTCAACATTTTGTACTCCTATGTGCTTGCGAAAACGGTCCCCTGGATTGTGTACGACCTGAAACTGAAAATATTCGAAGCCATGCAGCGCCTTTCCGTCGGCTTCTTCACCTCCAAACGCACCGGCACACTGATGAACCGTGTCAACAAAGATGCGACGAATATCTACTGGTTTTTTGTCGACGGGGTACCGTATGTGATTGTCAACGTCATCACGTTTGCCGGCGTGATTGCCCTGATGTGTGTGCTCAGCTGGAAACTGGCCATTGTCTGCATCGTGATTCTTCCGGCGGCCATCGGAATGTTTCGGCTGCTGTGGAGCGTTTTCCGGCGCTTTCACCACAAAAACTGGGTGTACAGTTCCCAGCTCAACTCCATGGTCAGCGATTCCGTCAACGGGCAGCGGGTTATCAAGGCCTACGCGCGCGAGGATGACGAATCCAGGCGCTTTTCCGATATGGGCGGCAAACTTGCGGATGTGGATATCCGTACACTGCAGACGGAGTACACGGCTTTTCCGCTGATTTATCTGTTTATGTTTCTCGGCCAGGTCATCATTACGGCTATCGGCGGAATGATGGTACTCAACCGTGAAATCACCATCGGTACGCTGTTGTCGTTTATCGCGTATCTCTCCATGCTGTATGGGCCGCTGGAGTTTATGTCCTGGGTTTCCAACTGGTGGGCGCGCTGTGTCGATTCGGCTCAGCGGGTGTTTGAAATCATCGATGCCGAGCCCGATATTGCCGAGCCCGCCGAGCCCGTTATCCTTGAGCAGGTCAAAGGAGATGTCGAAATGCGCGGGGTCCGCTTTGAATATGACCCCGCGACACCGGTTCTAAAGGGCATCGATTTGTCCGTTCAAGCGGGAAAAATGCTGGGTATCGTCGGCAAAACAGGCGCCGGCAAATCCACCGTGGCCAACCTCATCGCGCGGCTCTACGATGTGACGGAGGGTTCCGTCACGGTTGATGGCGTCAATGTCAAGCAGCTGTCTCTGGCGCAGCTCAGGCAGAGCATCGGCATTGTTTCGCAGGAGATTTACCTGTTTATCGGCACAATTGCCGACAATATCCGGTATGCCAAACCGGAGGCAAGCCTTGAGGATGTTATCCGCGCCGCAAAAGCCGCCTCTGCCCATGACTTTATCATGCAGCTTCCGGATGCGTATGAAACGAAGGTGGGAGCTGGCGGACACGAACTCTCGGGCGGCGAAAAACAGCGCCTATCCATCGCACGCACAATTCTGCAGGATCCGCGCATTTTGATTTTGGACGAAGCGACCGCCGCGATGGATACCGAAACCGAGGCAAAAATTCAGCTGGCGCTGACCGGACTGCAAAGCGGCCGCACGACCATCGCCATCGCGCACAGGCTTTCCACCCTGCGCGATGCCGACAGCCTCGCCGTCATCAGCGGCGGTAAAGTGGTGGAAAGCGGCACGCATAAAGAATTGCTGATGAAAAAAGGCGAATACCAAAAACTCTACGCCATCCAGCTGGAAGGCCTGAAAGTCATCAACATGGATAGTGAATAAGGGAGGGATTGCTTTGGAAAACAACACTCAAAAAACCGCATCAAATCTATCCGAAGCCGTCGACATCGGCTTTCTGGACCTTTCAAAAGCCGAGTTCTATGTCACCCCGGGCGGATTTACGGGGCTGAAATACGGTGGAGAGGTTTATCAGCGAATTGTGTTGCGCCGTGCGCTGCCCGTCGCGTCCGCGATGGAATATATTTCGGTCGCCGATCACGAGAACAGGGAAATCGGCATGTTTCGCTGTGTGGACTCTCTCAACGCCGGCCAGCGGGAAATTGTTGTTGCAGAGCTGGAGAAGCGGTACTACTGCCCGTTTGTTTATCAGGTGAAATCGGTCAAAGACAAGCTGGGCTATGTCTATTTCGAACTCTCGATCGGCCGCGACGGCCGGCGGTACGACAAGACCTGCACGGTGAAGGATGTCAGTAAAAATATCCGTATGCTCGGGGATGACCGTCTGATAATCTTTGATGTCGACGGCAACCGGTATATGGTTGAATCACTGGCCGAACTGGACAAAAAGAGCCTAAGCCGGCTGGGACCCTATCTGTTTTAATAACCCGTACTCTCCGCGGCGCCCACAATGCCGGAATGCCGGCAGCCGCAAAAAGGATGTGACTTCATGACAACACATACATTCGAATATGACCTTGATCTGAATATGCAGCCCGCCAACGGGACGCTCAGTTTTGATGAAACGGGGCAAATCATATCGAGCGCCGGCAATGAAATCCTGGCGCAGGTGTCCGCCGGAGACGTTGCGGAAATGTCGGTGATTGCCGGGGTGGGTTGCGGGCTGCTTTGCGTCAAAATGAACGGAGGGGGCGAGCGCCTGCTGTGCCGTTTCACCATGTCGGCGATGAAAGCGGCGGGTGAGTTCTGCAAAAAAGTCAACTACTATACAAAGACAGGGGAGTTTGTACAACCGGACAGCAAAGAGAAGCTTGTATGCGAAAAATGCGGGCGCCCCATTACGGAGGGCATGACGATCTGCCTGTTTTGCTACAATAAAATCAGCGTGCTCAAACGCGCGCTGGGGCTGATGAAGCCTTTCACCAAAAAAATCGTGGCGGCGGAGCTGTTCCTGACTGTGTTGTCGGTGATTTATCTTCTTGTGCCGCTGATCAGCCGGTACCTGATTGACGATTACCTGAGGCCTATGAAAGGCACCTTTGCGCAAATCGCGGTGCTGGCCGGCGCGATGCTCCTGGCCCGGGTGGCGGGCGAAATCATTTTCATCCTCAGCTCCAGGGTTTTTAATAAATCCAGCATCGATTACGCCAATCTGCTGAGAAACGCTGCATTCGATAAAATTCAAAGACTGTCGATGAACTCACTTTCCAAACGGACATCGGGCGATTTAATCAAACGCGTTATGGAAGACACTGCCACCATCAAGGAGTTCCTGTCCGACGGAGGCCGCTGGGCGGCCGAACAGATGATTATGTTCGCGGTTGTTATCGTGATTCTCGCCGTTACCAATATCAAAATGACACTGCTGGTGTTTTTGTCTGTGCCGGCGGTCATGTTCGGCCTGTCCCGTTTTTGGAAGTTCATCCATCTCCGCTATGAGCGGCAGTGGCGCAAGAATTCAAAATGTCAATCCATCCTCCACGACATCATCAAAGGCATCCGCACCGTGAAGTCCTTCGGCAAAGAGGAAATCGAAATTCAGAAGTTTTCCAAAGCGACCCGCGAACTGGCGCAGGTGTCGTCCGACAACGAGAAGCTTTGGGCGAAGCTTTTCCCGCTGATGACCTTTTTTACGGGTATCGGAGAGTTTCTGGTGCTTTACTTCGGAGGCAAGGATATTATCGGAGGCAGTTTGAGTTTCGGCGTACTTGTGCAGTTTACCATGTACATCACCTATGTATACGCGCCGCTTCGCTGGCTGGTTTCATTCCCGCGGTGGCTGGCTGAGGCTATGACAAGCATGGTGAAGGTTTTTGAGATTTTGGACGAAGAGCCGGACATCACATCCGTTGCCGAGCCGAAAAACATACCGGTATCGGGCAGCGTGACCTTTGAAGGCGTGTCATTCGGCTACAAATCCTACGAGCCGGTGCTCAAAGACATCAACCTGGACATTAAACCCGGCGAGATGATCGGTATTGTCGGGCGTTCCGGTTCGGGCAAATCCACTTTAATGAACCTGATGATGCGCTTGTATGACCCGAGCCTCGGCAGAATATGCATCAACGGCACCGACATCAGGGAGATGTCGCCCGCACACCTGCACGAAAACATCGGGGTGGTGTTCCAGGACACCTTCCTTTTTGCCGGCACTTTCTATGACAATATCGCCTATGCCAAACCGGGTGCCACGGCTCAAGAAGTAATTGCTGCGGCTAAGGCGGCTAACGCGCACGATTTCATCATGCAGACAGCTGACGGCTACAACACGCTGATTGGAGAGAACGGTTATTCCCTTTCCGGCGGGGAGAGGCAGCGGCTGTCAATCGCGAGGGCGATTATCAAAAACCCCGACATCCTGATCCTCGATGAGGCGACAAGTTCGCTGGATGTGGAGACGGAATCCGTGATACAGGAGAGCCTGAGCCGCCTGGTCAAAGGGCGGACGACCATCGCCATCGCACACCGCCTCTCCACCCTGCGCAGCGCGGACCGGTTGTTTGTGCTCGACGAAGGCAGGCTGGCGGAATCCGGCACGCACATGGAGCTGCTCAAGCGCAAAGGCATTTATTACCGGCTGGTCATGGCGCAGCGGCAGACAAGCAAAATCGCCGAATAAAAGAGGAGCCGGTTGAAAAATCAGCCGACTCCTTTGGCAATATCTTGTTTAACCGGAAAACCTTATGGGGTATTCCGCGGCTTTCATCATTTCCCGGCCGCCGCGCGGCTTTTGCAGGAAACGAACCTGTTGCGGAGAGGGTAACCGGCAAACAATAAAACGATATCGACGAACGCCTTGGCGAGTATCAGGTTCGGCGTTACCGGGGCGAGCAGCGCCACCAGCGCCCAGCTCGCGAACAGCCGGGCCGGGAACACCAAAAAATAAAAGACAAACGGCGCGGCGCAACGGCCGCGGCGCAGCGCCGCCCATTTCTTGTTGAGCGTGAAATTCATCGCGCCCGAAAGGATTCTGGCGACGGCGGTGGATGCGAGGAGGCCCGTCGGCGAAGCGCCGAATACGGCGTAAGCGAGCAGTGAAAAAACCGAAAGGTCGATCCCCGCGCACAGCAGCGAAAAGCCCGCGGAGCGCAGGAACCTGCCGTAGACGCGCATCGAATCGCGGAAAGGGTCAAAATGCGACGCCCGGTTGTTGTCGAGATAAACGGTTTCGATCCGGACGAAACGCAGGGGAACGGCTTTTTTCGCCGCCTCGGTAAGCATATTCATTTCATACTCGTAACGCGTTCCCGGAACGGCGAGGCAGAAATCGAAAAGCGAAGCCGGTATCCCCCGCAGCCCCGTCTGCGTGTCCGGGCAGCGTATCCCTGTGGCGAGATGAAAGACCAGGGACGTAATCCGGTTGCCCCAGCGGCTTTTAAAAGGAACGTTTTCGCCGGACAGGTCGCGGATGCCCAGCGTCAGTTTCTCCGGGTCGGCCGTGACGGCCTCGGCGATCTTGACGATATCCGCGGCGAGGTGCTGGCCGTCCGCGTCGGCGGTCACGATGCCTTCTATTTGCGGAAAACGGCTCAGGGCAAGGCGGATTCCCGTTTTGACGGCTTCCCCCTTGCCCAGGTTTTTTTCATGCCGCCCGACGGCGCAGCCGAAGCCGTGTTCAAGCTGCTCAAAAACCGGCCGCGACCGGGCGTCGCTTCCGTCGTCGACAACGACGATGCCGCCGCAGCCCGAGGCCTTCAGATCCTCTACCAGGCGCAGGAGTTTCCGGTCCGGATTCAGCGCGGGAATCACGACGGCGGCGTTCATGAATCAAAGTCTCCTTGCGGCTAAAATGCGGTGTTTCGTTTGCGCATCATTGCGGAAAAAAAGACGTTCGGCAGCAGACGGATACGAGGTCATGGGGTTTCGTGCCGATACCGCAATATCACCGTTTCATTATACTTGAACCTGTACGGAAAAACACCGCCGGCTCCGCAACATTTTATCCGCAACCCGTTGTCTGCCTCAAGGCGATGCTGACCTTGCGGGTGTTTTCCATGTCAATCGTGACGATATCGCCGTCGCGCCCGCTTTTCACCGGGCGTCCGTCGCTGCCGGTGACTGTAAAATCACCGCCGGGGAGACGGATTCTGCACACGCCTCCGGACTTCGCTTCAACGGTGATTTCAACCGGCCGCCCATTTTTCCAGGTTGCGGAAAGATGGAAATTGCCCCTTGCGACCAGCCCGTCGAAGGAACCGGCCGCCCAGCAGCGGGGCAGCGCCGGTAAAACATCGATATAGCCCGCGTGGCTTTGCAGCAGCATTTCGGCAACGCCGGCCGTGCCGCCGAAGTTGCCGTCGATTTGAAACGGCGGATGGGTGTCCCACAGGTTGGGCAAGGTGCCGCCGCTTAATAAATCCGCATATAATTTGTGCGCCCTGTCGCCGTCTCCGGTGCGCGCCCAAAGGTTCAGGCGGTGCGCCATCGCCCAGCCGGTCGATTGGTCCCCCCTTTTATCCAGCGTGACCTTGGCCGCGTCCATCCATGCCGGCGTATCGGGGCGGATGAGCGTACCGGGGTACAATCCAACCAGGTGCGAAATATGCCGGTGGTGATATTCGCCGATATCGCCGTATTCGTTTTCCTCGCGGAACTCCTTGATTTGGCCCGAGGCGCCGATCTGCACAGGGTCCAGCCGGCCGATTTGCGCTCTGAGCCGACGGGTCAGCTCATCTTCTACCCCAAGTATCCCGGCGGCGGCGAGGGTGTTCTTGTGGGTTTCCCACACCATTTGCTGGTCGAATCCGCAGCCGGTGGTAAAACAGTAGCACCCGTCCTCCGGGTCCTGCTGCTCGGGGGATGCGGAATATTTCACCAGCAAAAATCCGTCTTCTTCCTCCAGCGTTTTGGAGAGGAATTTCGCCATCTCATAAATAACGGGGAAACAGGTTTCCTCCAGTATCCGCCTGTCCCGGGTGAAATCATAGCAATCCCAGAACAGCTGCGCGGTAAGCCCGCCCGTGCCGGGCCCCGAATGGATGCTGAACCCCTCAATCGTGTATAGCCATGCCGCCGTGCCGACGGTCCAGCCGTTGTCCCCGGCCTTTTCGGAGTAATTCTCCGGATACATCCTGCGGATATACCCGTCGGCGTGCCTCCGCGCGAGCGGCAGATACGCCCGGTTGTAATCGGCGTACGCCGTGAACATCTCGGCGAGGTTCGTGGTGAACGCAGGCCAGTAGTTCATCTGCACATTGATGTTGTGCCAGTACCCGCAGCTCCACGGCGAATCGTTGTGGCAGTTCCAGGTGCCCTGCAGGTTCGCTGGGCTTGCGCCTTCCCGCGAGGAAGCAATCAGCAGATAACGGCCGTACTGAAAATACAACTCCTCGAGATATCTGGCCGCCTTGCCGTTTCGGCTGTTTCTGTAATGTTCGAGCAGTTGGTCTGTCGTTGCGGCGGGCTCTTCACCGCCCAAGTCCAGCTGAACCCGATTGAAATACCGCCGGTAATCCTGAATATGGCCAGTCATCAATTTGTCGAAGGTCTTTTGGCTTGCCAGGCGCATGGTCTCGGCAACCGCGCCGTGCGGGTGGGGATAAGGCGCGAGTTTTTGTTTGTCGTCAGGCTCTGTGAATACGCGGCTCTCCATTTTGTAATTGGTACCCAGCGCGATGAGGATGACGGCGCTGTCCGCGTTTTCCATTACCAAGCCGCCGCCGGCAGCAGTCAGCCGGCCTCCGGTATGCAAAACTTTCAGCTGCGCTTCAAAGAGGATGCCGTAAAAATCCATTTTGCCCGACAGGGTAACCGTATCGCCCGCGGCTTCGACGGAGCCGCTTTTTCCGCCGCCGTCGCCCGCTTTCACGCCGTAGTCTTTGATAAAAGGTATTTCCGCCCGCAGGGTAAAGCCCAGCGCGCCCGGCATGGACGCGCCCAGCCTGACAGCCATCACCTTGTCGGGGTAACTGACAAAATACTCTCTGCTGTACCGCGCACTGCCGTAAGCATACCGCACGTGCGCGACCGCGTCATTGAGCGACAAATCCCTTTCATAGCCGCTCACCGGCTTGTGCCCGAAGTCGATGAATACCTCGGCAAAATTATTTAAGCCCCCTGCGCTCATCGGGTTGGCGAGCGAGTTTTCGGTCAGTTGAATGCGCTCTGTGCCGGTCCGGCCGAAAACGCTGGCGCCGAAGTACCCGTTGCCCAGCGGAAGGGACCATTTTTCCCACGCCTCATCCTCGCTCGCCGCGTAGGCGGGCTGTGCGTATTTAAGCCGGAGAACCTTCAAAATATCCACCTTCAGACAAGGTTTTTCACCGCCGGCAGGAAGAAAGGCGCCCAACGGGGCTGCGGGGCAAGACAGACAACCCGAAAATATATATAATAGTTGGTAATATCGTATCAATATCCGCGCGCATTCGCAACAAGAAAAATCGCCCGGCGTAAAAAATAGTTTCGGGGGCGCTCTGATGGCGGAAATCGCCGCAAGGCAAAACAACAGGGAAACACGCCTGACCATCAAAAACACGTCGGACCAAGCGGCGGTCCTGCGGGAGGTCGAAGTGTATTCCCTCCCGCTGCGTGAGGCGGGTTTTACCGGCGGCGCGGCGGTTTATGCGGAAGGGTATCAGATGCTTCAGCAGACAGCCGCCTTGTTGGAAGAACTGTCGCCCGATACCGCCTCGACGGATAAAGACCATTACAGACTGCCGCAGGCGGACGGCTTTTTCACCGCGTACAACTATGCGTATTTCGAGCAAAACGGCCGGGTGCTGCTGCTGGGCGCGACGAGCTGCAACAGTTACCGGACTGAAATCCGGATCAGCCGGGAAACCGTCCGGCTCGTGCAGATTCCGGAAGGCAGAACGCTCGCGGCCGGCGCGGAGCTTCCACTCGAAAGTTACGCGGTCATCGAGGGGACGGACCGCAACGGGGTGCTGGAGGAGTTCGCCGGGTATATCGGGGCGAACCACCCGAAAAGGGGCTTCCGCGAGGTGCCGGACGGCTGGTGCTCCTGGTACTGCTACGGGCCGATGGTGACGGAGGGCGCCATCAACAAAAATCTCCGGCACGCGAAGCGCTGTTTCCCGCAGCTGAAATACATTCAAATCGACGACGGCTATCAGCCGCACATGGGCGACTGGCTGGAACAGACAAAAAAGTTCCGGCATCAAATGAAAGACGTCTGCCTGAAGATCAGAAGCGAGGGCTTCGAGCCCGCGATGTGGGTCGCCCCCTTCATCGCGTCCGAAAAAAGCCGGGTTTTCAAAGACCACCCGGACTGGTTTATTCAAGATGAAAACGGCGACCCCCTCAGTGCGGAGAAAGTCACCTTCCGCGGCTGGCGGGACGCGCCCTGGTATTTTTTGGACCCGACGCACCCGGAAGCGCTCGCTTATGTCAAACATGTTTTCGCCGTCATGAAGCGCGAATGGAAGGTGGATTATTTCAAGCTTGACGCCAACTGCTGGGGCGCGCTGCCGTTCGGCGCGCGGCATCACAAGGAGGCCACCAGCGTCGAGGCCTACCGAAGCGGCATGGAAGCGCTTTGGGACGCCTGCGGGGAGGATACCTACCTGCTGGGCTGCAACGCGCCGCTTTGGCCCTCGCTCGGGGTTGTCAACGGCATGCGGGTGACCAACGACATCAGCCGCGATATGGACTGCGTCAAGTTTTTGTCCGCGCAATGCTTCCGGCGCAACTGGATGCACGGGAAACTGTGGATCAACGACCCGGACTGCCTGGTGCAGGTCGGGATGAAAACAGGCGTCATGGCAGGCTTGCGCCTGAAAACGAAAAGGGTTGAAAAAAGAACCGAAAACGAAGCGATGTACCGTTACGCGGCCGCCTTTATCCGGGCTTCGGGCGGGATGGTCCTCAGCGGCGACCGGCTGTATTCGCTCTCCCTCTACGATACCGGTATTCTGATGAAACTCATCGCATCCGAAAGGACGGCGGCAAAGTTCAATTCGGACTACTCCGTCGGCACGATAGAAACGGCTGAATATACCGATTACCTGCTGTTTAACGAAGGCAAAGAATCCAAGCGTTTTGAGATAGCGGCCCCCGGTACGTATCTCGACATGTTCGGGGACCGGGAAGTCGACGCCAAGGCTGTTTTCACGGCGACCCTTGCCGCGGAGGACGCGGGTTGGTTCAGGTTGAAAAAACGGCGGGAGGGCCTGTCATGACCGGTAAAGAAAGGATCATGCGCATCCTCAACCGCGAGGAGGTGGACCGCTCGGCCTACTGGCTGGGCAATCCCCACCACAATGCGCTGATGCTCTATCTCAAGCATTTCGGCCTCAAAAACCTTTTCGAGCTGGCGGAACGGATGGGCAACGATCTGTTCTGGCAGCCCTGCGACACCTACGACCACCCGGAAGGCCGGCCGATGTGGGACGTGCGCGGCGGGGAAAAGCAGGTTTCTTTCGCCCAGGCCGGCGTATTCGCCAACGCCGAAAGCGTGGAGGAGATCGAGGCGTTCCCCCGGTGGCCGAACCCGGACTATATCAATTTTGACTGGTTCCTTCTGCAGTATGATATTGTCAGGGAAAAGGACTACGCGGTATTTTCCGGCACCTGGGCGCCCGTATGGCATATCCTGATGGACTTTTTCGGGATGGAAAACTGCTTTGTCAAAATGTACACCCACCCGGATGTCGTGAAAGCCGTCATGAAAAAGATGGTCGATTTCTACCTGGAGGTTAACCGCCGCTTTTTCGACGAGCACGCGGACAAGGTGGACGTGTTCTTCTTCGGCAACGACATGGGCAGCCAGCTCGACTGCATGATCAGCCCCGATATGTTCCGGGAGATGATTTTCCCCTTTTACCGCCAGCTGATTAACCTGGCGAAAAGTTACGGCAAAAAAGTCGCGCTGCACTCCTGCGGTTCCGTCGACAGGATTATCCCGGATTTGATTGAGATGGGCGTGGATATCCTGCACCCCATCCAAGCGAAAGCAGCGCGCATGGACGCCGAGCACCTGCAGGGGGCCTACGGCGGTCAAATCTTCTTCCTCGGCGGTGTGGACACGCAGGACATCCTGCCCTTCGGCACCGAAGAGGACGTGGAGAATGAAGTGCTCAGGCTCCGCCGGATTTTCGGCAAACACTACATCTGCTCCCCGAGCCATGAAGCCCTCCTGCCGAACGTGAGCCCCGAAAAACTGCTCAGAATGAGCCGCGCGGCGACGAGAATCCTCTGACTCGAGGCAAAAACACCCGTCGCCGGCGCTGAAATCGGCATTTATGGAGAGGGGTTCGGATGGAGATCAGAAAAATCGGGAAAAGCGGCAAAGCAGCCGGCAATGAGATTGCCGTCGTAGAAAGCGGGGAGGTTTTTATCTCCGACGCGGGGTCCGCGCTCGATTTTATGCAGACCGTCTATTATGAAACGGGATGCCGTTGCATTGTCATCAGCAAAGAAGCGCTGGCAGAAGACTTTTTTGTGTTAAGCACAAGGATGGCCGGCGAAATTCTGCAAAAATTCATCAATTACCGGTTTCGGCTTGCGATTGTTGGCGACTTTTCGGGTTATACCAGCAAACCGCTTAAAGATTTTATATATGAAAGCAACCGGGGCAGAGATATCTTCTTTGTATCTTCCGAAGAGGACGCCATTGAAAAATTGAGCTCAGCGGATGCCGGCGGCCCGGTTGGCTGACAACCCGGGCAGGCCGGTTGAGATCAATGCCGCGCTCAGTTTTGTATCAACAGCTGACCGCAGGCAGACGGAGGGCTTATGATGAAAAACGTGGTCATCACCGGCAGTACCCGCGGCATCGGTTTTGCCATGGCGGCGGAGTTTTTACGCGCGGGGTGCCGTGTTACGCTGTCCGGCCGGGGCAAAGCGCTGCCGGAGTCCGCCGCCGCGCTGCTGTCGCCGTATCAAGGGCGGTATCTCTATGTCCCCTGCGACGTCCGTTTCAAAGAACAGCTGCAAAACCTTTGGGATACCTCCGCCGGACAGTGGGGCAGGGTGGATATCTGGATCAACAACGCCGGGCGGAACGCGCCGTATCTCCTTTTATGGGAAACGGACGTAACGGATACCGAGAATATCGTCAAGACGAATATGACCGGCATGATATTCGGTTCCCAGGTCGCGGCGCAGGGGATGCTCAAACAGGGCGGAGGAGCCATTTACAGCATGGAAGGCCTCGGTTCAAACAACATGGTGCAGCGCAAGACGGTGCTCTACGGCACGACCAAGCACGCGCTGACCTACTTTATGAAAGGGCTTGCCAAGGAGTTGGAGGGCACCGGCGTCATCGCGGGGCGGCTGTCGCCCGGCATGATGCTGACGGATTTCATTACCAAAACACCGGACGGTGAGCCGTCGGAGGTTGTCGCTGACGAAAAGTTCCGCAAAGTTTTCAACATATTGGTCGACAAACCGGAGACGGTCGCGAAATATTTTATACCCCAAATGCTCGCCAACACCAAAAACAACGCTCAAATCGCCTGGCTGACCAACGCCAAAGCGGCATGGCGTTTTATGACAGCTGGTTTCCGCAAAAACAGGATGATATAAGCCGCAAGGCGGTTTGGCCGTTGGTTGTTGAATGTGTCGGAGGACGGGGTTGTTGACAATGATTACACGGGATGAAATCCGTGAATTTCACGGATTGAACATGTAAAATCTCACGCATTGGCACAAAAAAAGCGGATGATTGAGGTGATTGATGATGATTCAATGGTTAAGCCGTTTCGGAGCCGTGGAACAGGCGTTGATCGCGACGGGTTTCACCTGGGCGGTCACCGCTTTCGGCGCGGCCCTGGTGTTCTTTTTCAAAACCCTCAACAAAAACATCCTCAACGGCATGCTGGGCTTTGCGGCCGGCGTAATGGTCGCGGCGAGTTTCTGGTCCCTGCTCGCGCCCGGCATCGCTTTGGCCGAGCAATTGGGCCAGAAGGCTTATGTGACCGCGGCCGCCGGATTTCTGCTGGGCGGCGTTTTCCTCTATTTAATCGACAAAATCCTGCCGCATCTGCACCTGGGGCTCGACGCCTCGAAGGCGGAAGGGATTAAGACCACCTGGCAGAGAAGCGTCCTGCTGGTTTTGGCCATCACGCTGCACAACATACCCGAAGGGCTTGCGGTCGGCGTTGCTTTCGGCGCCGTTGCCGCGGGCATCGGCTCGTCCGCGACACTGGCGGGCGCCGCCGCTCTGGCAATCGGCATCGGGCTGCAGAATTTCCCGGAAGGGGCGGCCGTATCGATTCCCCTCAGGCGTGAAGGTTTCAGCAGAAAAAAAGCGTTCCTGTACGGGCAGGCCTCCGGGCTCGTTGAACCGGTCGCCGGCGTGCTGGGCGCGTATGCCGTCACCAAAATACAGCCGATTCTGCCCTATACGCTTGCCTTCGCAGCAGGGGCCATGATTTATGTTGTTGTCGAAGAGCTGATTCCGGAAGCGCAAAGGGAAGAGGGCGGGTCGAAAACAGACATCGCCACGCTGGGCGCGATGATTGGCTTCGCGGTGATGATGGTGCTTGACGTGGCGCTGGGATAACACAGCGATGAAAGAGGCCGTCGTGCCGCGGGGCGGATGACGGACAGGAAAGGATAATATCTGTGAAAAAGCGGTTGAAACGGGCATTGATCATTCTCGCAGCGCTTGCGCTGGTCTTGACAGGCGCATTTTACTTATATGTATCCGATTATTACAAAGCGGACGAAACGGCGGCAGCGGTCCTGCACAGCGAAACATCCGTAAAAGTCCAAGACAACCTCACCATTGTGTCGCCTGCCGAGCCGGGCGGCACGGCGCTGATTTTTTATCCTGGCGCCAAAGTGGAGCACATGGCCTATCTGCCGATCCTGGCAAATATCGCAAAAACCTGCGGTATCACCTGCATCCTTGTGAAAATGCCGTTCAATATGGCGATATTTGACGCCGGCGCCGCCGACGAAATCATCGGCCGCTTCCCCGGCATCAAAAACTGGATCATCGGCGGCCACTCCATGGGCGGCGCGATGGCAAGCAGTTACGCGTCAAAGCATCAGGATAAGGTCAAGGGATTGATTTTGCTCGGGGCGTATCTCTATGGCGATTACCCGGCCGAAAAAACATTGACCGTCTACGGCACATTCAACACAAGCGTGGCCGGGAAAATCGACTATACGGAGAATATCGTCGTTATCGAAGGCGGAAACCACGCCCAGTTCGGCAATTACGGCAAACAGAAAGGCGACCCTGACGCCACCATATCCGCCGCGGAGCAACAAAACATAACCGTGGCGGCAATCAAGGACTTCCTGGCTGAAATCAACGTTTGAATATGGCCGGCAGCGCCTTGCTCCGTGAAAGGCGCTTAAATGAACACACCGACAAGGCGCCGGCATAAACGAAAAGGATTGGCATACGATTATTGCGGTGCGGGGAGGAAAGCCGATGAACACAGGCAATTTTATCGCGCGGCTGCTATGCATGGCTGTGCTGTTCATACGGCTGCTGACGGGAGGAGCTGATTATCTGAAACTGGTGAACGAATACCCGCTCGGATGTTACAGGCCGGCGCCGGCATGCTACAGGGTCCGTTTGGATAACAGCATCCCCTTGAGTTCTCTTGACGACCGTTTGCTCGACAACAGAGACCGCGGCTTCCGGACGGAAGTCTATCTCACCCTCGGCAGCGGCAAGGGTTACCCGGCTTCCGGCTCGACGGCTTATGACACTTTGCGCGGGCAAGTCGGGCTTTATGGGGAAGACAGGTTCAGGGTCATACAAACTTATATTTATCTCATTGAATACGTGGACAGGCCTTTGGATGCGCTTGCCTTTTCGCAGCTGACGGATTATCTGGCGTATATCGATTCCCTGGGTTATCAGTGCCTGCTGCGTTTTGCCTACGAATATGACGCTTCTGCCGGTATCGGACCTGCGACGGATAGGATTGTCGCGCATGCGGCGCAGTTAAAGGGCTGGTTCACTCAGAACCTCGCGCTGGTCAACCGCGTGGTTTTTGCCGTACAGCTGGGGATGATCGGTTTGTGGGGCGAGGGGCATACCTCCGTTTATCCCCATGACGCCGGTATCGTGACGGCCGCGGTGGCGGATATGGTGCCCGAAAATATTTACCTCATGTGCCGCCATCCGCGGCTGCTGCCCGATATCGGCACGCCTTATTACGGCAGATACGGGCTGCATGACGATTTCTTGGTTGGGATCAGCCATCCCTGGGGCATGCTGGATTTTGATCATCCGCAATACAAACGCATGCTCAACCGCTGCAATTATTTTATCAACGACGGCGAAATGCCGTGGGGCTCGGACAATACGGTTGAGGCGATAGACCCCGTTTTATTTCTGCGCCAGTGCGTGGGTTACAGCCTGACCACCCTGTCGATTACCCATAACTATAAAGAAAACGCGGGTGCCAACCACGAACTCAATCAATACAAGTCCGTCAAATTGTCAAAAAGCCTGCTGCTCAGGGAAAAGTTCCCGTTCAATCCCCGGTTTTTGGACGAAAACGGCGAGATTTCGGTCTTCACCTATCTGCAGTACCATTTGGGTTATCTCCTGTGCGCGTCGAATATGAAGTACAAAAACGGCAAACTGGAGTTTATGCTTACGAACTTCGGCATGGCGGCGCCGTTTGAATATGAACTCGTCGTCTACGGGGACGGCACGCCCTATCCGACGGCGTTTGATCCCCTTGACCTGATCAAGTTCTCGCAGCAGAAATACTGCGTCGCCATCGGCGAACACCGCCGCGTCGGCATCGCCCTGGTGCACAGGCGCAGCGGGCAAACCATCAAACTGGCCAACGATATTCCGTACGAAAACGGAATCAACTGGATTGTTTGACGGGCGGCGCAAAACCTTTCTGCCTGCAATAAAACGAAACGGGAAGCGGGCTGCCGCCGTCGGCGGGATAGACAGCACGAACACATTTAGCCATAAAAGGACAATCGGTTTATGAAAAAAAGGAACGGTATGTGCCCGTTTTGCTATGCCAAATCTTTGGCGGAGGCAAAAAAGGCGAAGAACGGCAATGTGCCGGTTTTATACAATACGCAGCCCTACGGCAACGACATGGCGAAGACGCCCCCGATGGGCTGGAGTTCCTGGAACACCTTTCAGGAGAAAATCAACCAGGACGTCGTCGAGCAAACCGCCGTCGAGATGAAACGCCTCGGCCTGGTCGACGCCGGCTATGTGTACCTCAATATCGACGACTGCTGGGAGGCCAAAGAGCGCAACCTCAAAGGCGAGCTGGAGGCGGACTACGCCGCTTTTCCCCTCGGGATGGCGCGCCTGGCGGAGAAAGTCAACGAACAGGGGATGAAACTGGGCATCTACTCCTCCAACGGCCTGCTGACCTGCCAGGATTTTCCGGCCTCGCTGGGCTTTGAATACCGGGACGCTTATACCTTCGCCCGGTGGGGCGTCGAATACTGGAAGCTGGACTTCTGCCATCACGTCGACTATACGCAGTACGCCCCCCTCGTGGCGGGCATCGCCGTTTCCGAACCCGGCAAGGCGCCCGAAAAAATCATCGGCTGCAAAGAGGGCGTTTGCAGTGGCTATGCCCGCGTTTTCCGTTCCGGTTTCCGCTTCAAACGCAGCCGGCACGACAACCAGACCCTGCCCTTCCACGCCAGCGGCCTCGACGGCGGCAAGGGCGCGATTACGTTCACCGTCCATGCCGAAAAAGACGGGGATTATGTTTTAACCGTCTACACGCACGAACGGTATTCCTATGAGAAATTCCTGGGGATTCTGGTCAATAACGAAACGCTGCTGACGGTAAAAATCCCGCCCGATATCCGCTGGAACGAATACGCGACGCAAAAAATCGTGCGGCTCCGGCAGGGCGCCAACACCCTGAAATTATTCAACCCCATCCTCAACCCCGCCACGAGCGATATGCTCCAGTACCAATACGCCGGCTGCTGCATCAAACAGGCCACCGCCGATTACGCCCGCGACAGCGGCGGAGAAGAGAAGAAAATCGTGTTCTCCCTGTGCGAATGGGGCGCGGGCAAACCGTATCTGTGGGGCGCGAGCGCGGGCAACCTTTGGAGGACCACCGGCGATATCGAGGCGACATGGAAATCCATCATGGAGATTTACGAACAAAATGTCGTCCTTTACGAATATGCCGGCCCCGGCGGCTTCAACGACCCCGACATGCTGGAGGTCGGCAACGGCGAGCTGACCTGCGACGAAAACACCGCCCACTTCGCGCTGTGGTGCATGATGGCGGCGCCCCTGATTCTCGGCAACGACATCCGGGTTATGCCCCCGGAGGTGCTGGAGATCGTCACCAACCCGCGGCTGATCGCCATCGACCAGGATACCCTCGGCAAACAGGCGAAACGCATCGTCAAGGGCGATACGGATGTCCTCGTCAAGCCCCTTTCCGGCGGTACGGCGCTCTGCGTGCTCAACAAAAAAGACAGCCGGTCGGCATACAGCGTCGACGAGAACTTATTGTTCCGTGATAAATATATCCATTACAAACCCGGAGAAAAGGCGCTCGACGCGTTAACCGGGAGCTGGATAGACAAAAAAACGGCGCTTTCCGGCGATTTGGCGCCGCACAGCGTGAAGGTTTTCATTCTGTGAAGCGGCGCAAGACCGGGAGAAAGGCGGTTTGACGAAACCATGACCCACAGGGAGAACTACCTGCGCACGGTTCAATTCCGGCACCCGGAATGGATTCAAATCGATATCTGCATCAACGAAGCGATGTGGAACTATTACGGCAGGGAACTGGAAACCGTGCTGCTGCGGCACCCCGCGGTTTTTCCGGACTATAAGAAGAGGAGCGGCCTGGACAATCTGCCGAAGTTCGACCTGGACCGCCTCAATACCGAAAGGGTCGTGGACCGATGGGGCTGCACCTGGGTTTTCCCGATCCCGGGTATGGACGGCGCCGTTGTCGGCCATCCGCTCGAGGATCTGGACGACCTGGCCGCCTTTGTACCGCCGGAACCGGACATACCCGTCTGGACCGCCGAACAATACGAGGCGGAAAGAAAACGGGTCCAAGCGCAGAAAAAGAGAGGCCGCTTGGTCACGGCGGGCACGGAACACGGTTTCCTCTTCCTGCGCCACACCTACCTGCGCGGTTTTGAAAACGCCATGCTGGACTACGCCCTCGACGAACCGCGGCTGGCTGACATTTACCGGATGATCCTCGATTATTGGATGCCGTTTGTGCGGCACCATGTCAAAAGGGGCGTCGACGTTATGGCCTTCGCGGAGGATTTGGGCACCCAGGAAGCGACCATCGTCAGCCCGGAGGATTTCCGCCGGTGGATCAAGCCGGCCTACGCGGAGCTCATGAAACCCTGCAAAGACAACGGCGTGCTGGTGTACCTGCACAGCGACGGAAAGACGCTGGATATTCTGGAGGACCAGATAGAGGCCGGCGTCGACATCGTCAACCCGCAGGATTTGTGCAACGGCATTGACAATATCAAAAGGCGGATCAAAGGCAAAGCCTGTATTCATCTGGATATCGACCGGCAGTTTGTCGTCCCGAAAGGGTCCCCGCGCGATGTGGACGACCTCATCAAAGAAGAAATCATGGAACTCGGTTCGCCCGAAGGCGGGCTGATGATGGTCGCGGGCATTTACCCGCCGACCCCTTTGGAAAATCTGGACGCCCTGTGTACGGCGGCGGAAAAATACAGGGAGTATTGGCGCTGAGACGGGTTCGAAAAAATGCGGGGAGAAACGGCACAGCCATCGCTCCGGCGCTCTCCGGCCCGCTTCCTGCCGCGCCGCGGAATACCGGAGATTTTTTCAGCCGTTTAACGTCGTATCAACCGTATTATGATATAATCTTGTTCGGTGTTCGTTTGCCTGCCTTTTCATGGGTTTCGAATCATACCGCTTCTTCGAACAAGGGGATGGATGCATATGGATCTGTTCGGTGTCTTCCAACTTATAGGCGGCCTGACGCTGTTTCTTTTCGGCATGAGCCTCATGGGAACGGGGCTTGAAAAAAGCGCCGGGTACAAACTCAAAGGCTTTCTGGAACACCTGACCACAAAAAAGCTCAATGGCTTCCTGATGGGCTTGGCTGTCACCGCCGTCATACAAAGCTCTTCGGCGACGACGGTCATGGTCGTCGGCTTCGTCAATTCGGGCATTATGACGCTCAAACAGGCCATCCACGTCATCATGGGCGCCAACGTCGGCACGACCGTCACCGCTTGGATTCTGAGTTTGACCGGCATCAACAGCACCAATACCTTCGTGCGGCTGCTGAAACCGTCATCCTTTACACCCATCCTTGCCCTCATCGGCATTATTTACTATCTTTTTATCAAAAATAAAAGGAAAAAGGACATCGGCCTGATTCTGCTCGGTTTCGCCACACTCATCCAGGGGATGGAAATAATGTCGGCGGCGGTCAAGCCCCTCGGCGAACTGGACAGCTTCCGCAACATCCTGCTGATATTTTCCAATCCTTTGCTCGGGCTGCTGCTGGGGGCCGTTGTCACGGGCATTATTCAAAGTTCCTCCGCCTCCGTGGGCATTCTGCAGGCCTTGTCGGCCACCGGGCAGGTCACGATGGGGACCGCCATACCGATTATCATGGGACAGAATATCGGCACCTGCGTCACGGCGCTGCTTTCGTCAATCGGCACCAACAAAAACGCCCGCCGTTCAGCCCTCGTGCATCTGTACTTCAATGTTGCCGGCTCCGCGGTGTTCCTGACGCTTTTTTCCATCGCGAAATATTTGTTTGATTTGTCTTTTCTCGACCGGGCGGCAAATCCTGTTCTGATCGCAGTCGCGCACTCGGTGTTCAACATCCTGTGTACGGCGATGCTGCTGCCTTTGAGCGGTACGCTCGAAAAAATCGCCTACAAGACGATACCGGAGCAAAACAAGCAGGACAGCGTATCGCTGCTCGACCCGCGTTTGTTTTCAACGCCGTCCATTGCCATCAGCCGCTCAAGAACCATCGCGCAGGAAATGGCCGAGACCTGCGTCAACGCCATCCGCGATGCGTTCGCCCTCATCGGCCGTTATGATGAAAAAGGGGTGCAGAAGGTCGAACTCGCGGAGCAGAAGACGGACTCGTACGAGGACTCTCTGGGGACTTACCTGGTTAAGCTTTCCGGCTACAGCCTCTCGGACGAGGACGCTGCCGAATGCGCAAAGCTGCTCTTCCTCATCGGCGAGTTTGAGCGCGTCGCCGATTACGCCATGGACGTCGCGGAATCCGCGCAGGAAATGAACGATAAAAAAATGCAGTTTTCTCAGGCGGCGACCCATGAACTGAATGTGATGACGGCCGCCGTTGCGGAATCCGTCGAAATGGCGGTCACCGCTTTCCGCAACAGCGATATTCTGCTGGCCTCGCGGGTGGATCCCCTCGAGGAAGTGATTGACGATATGAAAAGCAGCGTCAAAAAGCAGCATATCGCCAGGATGCAGCGCGGCGACTGCACCATCGAGCAGGGCTTTGTTTTTTCCGACCTGATTACGGTGCTGGAACGCATTTCAGACCACAGTTCGAGCATCGCCCAATGCGTCATCGAAATGTCCCACCATACGCTGAACATCCACGACCACCTCTATCAGGTCAAACACGAATCGAACAACGAGTTTATGGACGTTTACAGGGATTTTGCCAAAAAATATGCCGTGCAAAACGAGTAATCGTCCGCCTTGCCCCGACGGCTTTTCCGCTTTTGTATAAGTATTTGACCTTCCGGTCTGCCAAACGGCCGCCGTTTCCGCTTGACGCCGCAACGGGGCGGACGAGGGCGGCTTCCTCCCGCCGCGCATCTTTACCGGCGGGGCATCAAGCCGGTACCGGCAGTCCGCCGAACGCCATTTTATCAGAAAACGGTGAGTGAACCATGAACAGGCAGGACCGGTTCAAAGGCTGCCTATTCGGCGGAGCCCTCGGCGACGCCCTGGGCTATGCCGTCGAGTTTATGCGTCTGCCGCAAATCAAAAGCGTGTTCGGACCGGGCGGAATCACCGGGCCCGTTATCGACAAAGCCTCGAATAAGGCGCTCATTTCGGACGATACGCAAATGGCCTTATTTACGGCGGACGGCCTGCTTTGGGCGGCAGTCGGCCAAGACGGCGGCGAAGTCCGTTTTGCCGCGGACGGGGTATATCCGTCGTATTTGCGGTGGTACTACACGCAGAGCGGAAATATCAAAGACAGGCGACTGCTGGAGAAACAGCCGCATGAAAAGAAGAACGCGGTGTTTCCGGCCGGCAGAAGCATCATGGAATACAGAGAGCTATTTGAATCCAGGGCCCCCGGCAACACCTGCCTTGCGTCCCTGCGCAGCGGAAAAATGGGAACGATGGAATACCCCGTCAACTCCAGCAAAGGCTGCGGCGGCGTGATGCGGGCCGCGCCCGCAGGCCTGCTGTTTCATCGGGACCCGGCCGCCGCGTTCAGGGTCGGAGCCGAAACGGCGGCGGTCACCCACGGCCATCCCTCGGGATATCTGCCGGCCGGCGTCCTCGCGGCCGTCGTCGCGGAACTTGTCAACGGCAAAACCGTCCACGAAAGCGCGCAGGCCGCCATGCGCATTCTGGAAACCTACGCCTCGCATGAGGAGACGCTGTCGGCCTTGAGGCGGGCGGTTGAACTCGCTCGGGGCGGCGCAGCCCCGCAAGACGCCGTTCGGGAACTCGGCGAGGGCTGGGTCGGGGAAGAGGCGCTGGCCGTCGCGCTGTACTGCGCGTTAAAAGAGGCCGACGTGAAACAGGCCTTTATCGCCGCCGTGAACCACGACGGGGACAGCGATTCCACCGGGGCCGTCTGCGGCAATATCCTCGGCGCCGCTTACGGGTTCGGCGCCCTGCCGGAAGACTGGGCGGCAAACATCGAACTGTATGAGCTGTTAGCGGATATCAGCGGCAGACTGTTCGCCCTGGCTCAATACCGCGGCAATAAAAGTATTTGACTTGGCGGAAACGGAGGAGGATATGGATGGTGTTCGAAACGCTGCGTTTGATTCTGCGCCCGTGGCAGGCGTCCGACGCGCGAGACCTTTATACCTTCGCGAGCGATCCGCGCGTCGGCCCGGCTGCCGGATGGCCTGCCCATACGAGCGTGGAGCATTCCCTTGAAGTAATCGAAAGCGTTCTGTCCAAGCCGGAGACATACGCGGTCCTGCTGAAAAGCGAAGGCCGCGCCGTCGGCAGCGTCGGCCTGATGGCCGGCGGGGCAAGCCATATCGGTCTGCCGGACGACGAGGCGGAGGTCGGCTACTGGATCGGCGTTCCCTTTTGGGGCCGCGGGCTGATCCCCGAAGCCGTCGATGAAATCATCCGCTACGGCTTTGAAGAACTGGGCCTGAAAAAAATATGGTGCGGCTTTTTCGAGGGCAATGACCGGTCCCGGCGCGTGCAGGAGAAGTGCGGCTTCGCCTACCACCATACCAACGAAAATATCCCCTGGCCGCTGATGAACGACATCCGTACCGAGCATGTCTCCTGCCTGACAAGGGAAGCATGGATTTACCGCGCGGCAAGATACCGATAAAGGCGGCGGCCGCGGCTTTGCCATTAAAAAGCGTGAAAAAGGAGCCGGGGCAAACACAAACCCCGGCTCCCTGCATCCCCGTTTTCCGCTGCGGCTTACTCGACGTCCTGCAGGGCGTCGTAACCCTCCTCGCCGGTGCGTACCTTGATGACGTTTTCGACGTCGTAAACAAAGATTTTTCCATCGCCGATGTTGCCGGTATAGAGCACCTTTTTGGCTGTTTCGATGACAGTCCGGACCGGCACCTTGCTGACGACGATTTCCACCTTGATTTTCGGCAGGAGGTCCGTTTCGAACTCAACGCCGCGGTAGTATTCCCTCTTGCCGCCCTGGAGGCCGTAACCGAGCACGTTGGTCACCGTCATGCCGGTAATGCCGATTTTATCCATGGCCGTTTTCAGCGACTCAAACTTGTTTTGCTTGGTGATGATTTCGACCTTCGTAAACTTCACGCCCGATTTCGGGACATTTTCACTGGCCACGACTTTGACGGGCACGGCCTCTTCAATCGGAACGATATCGGGAACGGGTGCCCCTGTTTCGGCGAAGTGCGCTTTATCCTCGGGGCTGACATAATCAACGGTCAAAAAGTCGGGATAGCCCTGGTTGCCATGTTCGCCGATATCCAGGCCCTCGATCTCTTCCTCCGCGGTCACGCGCAGGCCGAGGGTCTTTTTAATCGCGAACCAGATCAGCAGGGTGGAAGGCACCACAAACGCGCCGACGCTGAGAACACCGAGCGCCTGGCTCCCCAAAAGCTTGAAGCCGCCGCCGTAAAACAAACCGTTGGCCGACTGAATACCGCCGACGCCGTCCTGCGCGAACAGGCCGACCGACAGCGTGCCGAGCACACCGTGCACCAGGTGAACGGATAACGCGCCGACCGGGTCGTCGAGTTTCCTGCGGTCAAAGAACATAACGGCCAGCACGACGAGGGCGCCGGACACCGCGCCGATAATCAAGGAACTGGTTACGCTCACGTAGGCGCAGGCCGGGGTAATCGCGACCAGGCCTGCCAGCAGGCCGTTGATGGACATCCCCAGGTCCGGCTTGCCGATGACGAGCCAGGCGGTCGCCGTCGCCGTCAGCACGGCGATGATGCCTGCCGTGTTGGTGGTCATCAGAATATGCGATATGGCGCCCGGGTCCGCGGCCATGGTGGAGCCGGGGTTGAAACCGAACCAGCCGAGCCACAAAACGAACGCGCCGATGGTGGCGAGACTCATGTTATGCCCGGGGATGGCGTGAATCTTGCCGTCTTTGGTATATTTGCCGATTCTGGGTCCGAGGACGATGACGCCGGTCAGCGCCGCCCAGCCGCCGACGGAGTGAACGACCGTTCCGCCCGCGAAGTCCAGAAAGCCCCGCTGCGCGAGAAAGCCGCCTCCCCAGATCCAATGGCCGACGAGAGGATAGATTAACATCGTCAGGCAGACGGAAAAGACGATAAACGATATGTATTTAATCCGCTCCGCCACCGCGCCCGATACGATCGTGGCGGCGGTGCCGCAAAATACCAGCTGGAAAAAGAATTTCGCCCAAAAAGGCACGCCCGCCCAGGAAATCGCCGAATAAACGCCCCGGTACGCCTCGCCCGTCGCGGGGGAGTTGTCCGCTCCGCCGGCCATGAACAGCCCCTGCAAACCCATAAACCCGTTGCCGTCGCCGAACATCAGGCCCCAGCCGAGCACCAGAAAACCGAGCGACGATACGGCGAAAACAATGAAGTTTTTGGAAAGAATGTTCACGGCGTTCTTCTGGCGGGCCAGCCCCGTTTCCAGCGACGCAAAACCGAGGTTCATAAAGAACACCAGCATTGCCGCCAACAGCACCCATACGGTGTCAAGGATGACTTTCGTGTCCATCGTATTTCCTCCTTGTTTTGATTTTCTATATCAAAACGGGGCCAAAGCCGAAAAGCTTTGACCCCGTTGTCATCCGCCTGCAAATAATGAATCGCCTGTTCAACTTGGACAGGAAACGGTATGAAATGTCTTCGGGCCGCCGGGCGCGAACGGAACTGTCTGCCGCGGCCGCGCGGGTTTGCCGTTGAAAAGCCCGCCTGCAAATGAAAACGGGCCGCGGGATTGCCCCGCGGCGCCGTTGCCGATAGAGGAATTATACAAGCAGGCCGGCGTTTTGTCAATAGACGGCGGCAAGTGAAATCAATTTCTGCATAACCTTCAAAAATGTGAGAAATATGCCAATTATTACTTGCCATATTGCACAAATATGCAGGCGTGGTTCATCCCGACGTCATTTCCTTTGCGATACCCGTTTTATTCCGGCTGCCCGGCGCCGGAACGCGTCATCGAGGCGGGATCGGCCGGAGCGCCGGTACCGGGGACTTAGCCGCGCGCGAGGCGGTATAAAGCCATGGAAAGAACCTCTTTTCCGGCTTTTTCCTTGCATTTTTCGCCCCCGGGCCGGATAATAGAACCATTGTTCCGTCCTCTCAATCCAAACAAGGGAGCGTATCCGATGATTGAAATCCTGAAAGTCATTTTTCTCGGCATTGTCGAAGGCGTGACCGAGTGGCTGCCCGTCAGCAGCACGGGCCACATGCTGCTGGTCGACCAGTTCCTGAAATGGGACGCCGGCGAAGCGTTCAAAGAGATGTTTTTTTATGTCATCCAGCTCGGCGCCATTCTTGCCGTCGTCGTGCTGTTCTGGAAAAAGATGCTCCCCTTCCAGTTGCGGGATAAAACCAAGCCGGCGCTGAAAAAAGACGTTGTCTCTCTCTGGCTGAAAGTGGCGGTCGCCTGTATTCCCGGCGCGGTAGCTGCCGTGCTCTTCGACGGCTTTGTCGAGAAATACCTCCACACGCCCGCGGTTATTGCGGCGGCGCTGATCGTTTACGGCGCCGCTTTTATCGTCATTGAATACTGGAATAAAAAGCGCGCGCCGAAGGCAGAGAGCCTGGCTGATATTACCTTCCGGATCGCCCTGTTCATCGGGCTGTTTCAAATGCTCTCCATCATTCCGGGTACTTCCCGCTCGGGCGCGACCATTGTCGGCGCCCTGCTCGTCGGCGTGTCGCGCGTTGCGGCGGCGGAGTTCACTTTTTTCATGGCCGTGCCGGTGATGTTCGGCATGAGCGTTTTGAAAATCATCCGTTTCGGCTTCTCTTTCAGCAGCCGGGAACTGCTTGTGCTGGCCGTGGGGATGGCCGCCGCTTTCGCGGTCTCCTTGCTGGTCATCCGCTTCTTAATGAGTTTTATCAAAAAGCATGATTTCAAAGTGTTCGGCTGGTACCGCATCGCGCTGGGCGCGGCGGTACTGATCTATTTCGCGGTCAAGGGGTTTTAAGCCCTCAAGCAAGAGGGTGAAAGCACATCAGGGGCGTTAAACCGCCCCCGGGGAGTTGGTCCGGCTTATGGATTACACCGACCTCAACGCGCAAACCGTCGACCGCTGGGTTGAAAACGGCTGGGAATGGGGCGTGCCCGTCACCCACGAGCAATACCTCGCCGCGCGCGGGGGTGAATGGTCTATGCTGTTGACGCCCCTCAAACCGGTCCCGAAAGCGTGGTATCCGGACCTCAAGGGGAAAAAGGTGCTCGGTCTCGCCGCAGGCGGCGCGCAGCAGATGCCGGTTTTCGCCGCTTTGGGCGCCGAATGCACGGTACTCGATTACTCCAAAAAACAAATCGAGAGCGAACGCGCGGTCGCGCAGCGGGAGGGCTACAAAATCATCGCGGTGCGCGCCGATATGACCCGCCCCCTCCCCTTCGGCGACGCTTCGTTCGACCTGATTTTCCATCCTGTCTCCAACTGCTATATCAGGGATGTCCTGCCGGTCTGGCGCGAATGTTATCGCGTCCTCAAGGCGGGCGGGCTGCTCATGGCAGGGCTTGACAACGGGCTCAATTTCCTGTTTGACGAGGATGAGTCGCTGATTGTCCACCGTCTGCCCTTCGACCCGCTTTCCGACGAAAGCCAGCGCGAGGCACTGGAAAAAGGCGACTGCGGCATCCAGTTTTCCCACGGTATCGAGGAACAGATCGGCGGCCAGCTCAAGGCGGGTTTCCGCCTGCTGGACCTGTATGAAGACACCAACGCTTCCGGCTTTCTGCGCGAACACGGCGTTCCGGCTTTCTGGGCCACGCTGGCCGAAAAACCGCGGCGCGTACGACAGCGCCCGTGACTGAACATGGCCGGTACCAACCGGATGTGAACCCGAAACCGGCAGAATCCGCCCGGAAAAGAAATGATGCTTGACAAATAAATTGATAGATAATTATTATTAAAAATATGCAAACGGCTGTCACGATGACCCCTTGAGGTAACGCCTTTGACGCTGACATTAAAAATCAATCTGATTATTTATGCGTCGTTGCTGATACTTTGCGTCGTAACGGCCACGGTTATCTATATCCGCGCGAAAAAGACCCCGGAGTTTTACAGCCTGACGGCGTTCTACCTCTGCCTGATGTTTTGGACAGCTCTTTACATGAACGAACTCATGTCGACGAGCGAGGCGCGCATGTACTTCAACGTCCGGCTGACGCTGATACCGACGATGTTCGTCGGGGCGCTGTTCCTGATTTTTGCCCTGTATTATGCCGGTAAAATTACCCTGACCAACAGAACCAAAATCATTCTGCTGATTTTGCTGCCCGAATTGCTGTGCGTCTGGCCGTTGTTTACCCAAAGGTATTTCCACTTGGTTCTGGTGTCGAAAGTGTTCGGCGGTTATCATGATGTCTGGGGACCCCTGATGATTGTCAGCGAAGTGTTTACCTTCCTCTACATCATCGCCGCTGTTGTCCTAATCGGCAAAAAACTGCGCAGCAGAGGTAAAAAATATGTCTGGCTGCTGGCTTTCGCCGTCTCCATCCCTCTCGTGCTGCAAGTGCTGCAGGTGCTGGTCAAACCCCTCACGGAGCTCGGCGTCTACCTGACACTGCCGGGTTTTGCGTTTTTCTGCGTGCTGATAACGGTCTATGTGCTGAAATACCGCCTGATAGAAGTCGTACCGGCGGCTTCGCACAAACTGTTTTCCATGATCAATAAAGCCGTGTTTATCCTCGACGCCGGCGGCGAGGTCATCGAATCCAACGAGGCCGCCGCGCTGTATTTTCAAAATATGATTGAAATCAAGCCGTATATGGATTTCGAAAAAGTGTTCGACGCGCTGGTGCCTTACTGCGATGACAAAAATAAGCTCGAGCAGATGAAAAGCCGGGCGGCCGCCGGCGAAACAGGCGCTTATGAGGGCATGCTGGTCCTGCAGGCGACAGCCACGGGCAACAGGCAATATGCGGTCGATATCTCGCCGATTTTTTCCGGCAGCGGCAAACTGCTCGGCAAACTGGTCGTCTTCAACGATATGACCGAGTTCACCATGCGGACCCTGGCCGGCGAGCGCAGCCGTGTTTCGGACGACCTGCATGACAGCCTGGGCAACAGCATCAACGTCATCAGTTCCAACCTCGAATATGTGCTCAATAACTTCGCCGATACGCCGGAGGTCAGGGAATGCCTGCAAATTTCTTACGACAGGGCAATCGGTGCCTTCGTGCAGCTGCGCAGAATCGTCGACGAACTTACGCCCGTCGATATCGAGCAAAGGGGCCTGCTTTGGGCGCTGGACACCCTGTTTTACAAACTGCGCGTCAAAGGCCTGAACATCGATTTTTCCCATAACATCGGCGACGACAGCCGCATCAGCAAAAGCAAACTGGCCAAAACGGTCTATCGCATCTGCCAGGAAGCCATCAATAATGCCGTCGTGCACGGCAGGGCGAAGAACATCGCCGTCACCCTTCATGAGGGCGACGGCTCGTTAAAAGTGTTTATTTCCGACGACGGTGTCGGCTGCGAACATATCACGCCCAGCAACGGGCTCAACGCCATGAGGAACAGGGTAGAATCTCTCGGCGGCAAACTGAGCCTCGGCTCGCCCGACGGCGGCGGTTTCAACATCAAAGCGACGTTTCCGTTTGATATCGCGGCCGGAGAAACGCCGGCCGAACCGGGTGAAGGGAGAACGCCATGATCAACGTTATTATCGTCGACGACGACATCGAGTCGGCAAGGGCGCTTCGCAGAGTCATCGACGGCAGAGAAGGCATCGTCGTCACCGACCTGTTCTACAGCGCCTTGGAGGCGGTCGGGCATTGCCTTGCCCAAAAGCCCGACCTCGTTATTCTGGACATCAATATGCCCGAAATGGACGGCCTCGAGGCGTGCAGGCGCATCAAATTCATCGACCCGGCCATCAAAGTGCTCATGCTGACGTTTTATCAGATCAAGGAAAACGAGATCGAAGCCGTCAAATGCGACTGCGACGGCTATCTGTATAAAGGCCATACCGGCGAGGAAATGACCGGCATCATCAAAAGCACCATGATGGGTTTTTCCACCTTCGACCACGGCGTCAAGGATACCATCCACAGCCGCTTGACGGCGGACGCCGAAATCCGGGTGGCGCCGGCCGATATCGAAAAACTGACGGACAAGCAGAAAGAGATCATCCGCATGCTCACCGCGGGGAAAAAGGACAGCGAAATCGCCCGGGACCTCTTTATGAGCGAAGGATACCTGCGCAACCAGCTGATGGCTATCCGCACCATGCTGGGCCTGCGCACCAGCAAGGAACTGGCGGTCTGGGGCGCCAGAGCGGGGCTGTAAGCGGCCAGAGGGCAAAATCATAAAAAAGCGGGCGCAAACAGGCCGCCCGCTTTTGATTTGTGTATAATGATGGCGGATACCATCGGCATGGCGGCCTTGAACGGCCCCGGAAGCGCAAGCGCTTCGCGTTATAAATTTTATTAAAATGATCGGCGGTGCATATAATGAAAAAAATCGGCAACCTCCCCCGGGCCATCGAGCACGCCCGCCTGCTGCGGGAGAAATACCTGGCCGACGACACCCGGCCCGGCTGGCATTTCGCCGTGCCCGGAGATTACGGCCTGCCGGGCGACCCGAACGGCGCGTTTTTCGCCGACGGCCGCTACCATCTGATGTATCTGTACGATTGCCGCTCGGATTCCTTCCGCTGGGGCCATATTTCGAGCGCGGACCTGCTTCACTGGCGCGCCCACCCCGACGCTGTCGTGCCCGACCGCCTGGACGGCGGCATCTTCAGCGGGGGCGCTTTTGTCGACGGCGACGGCGTGTGCTACCTCTCCTACTGGGGCCTGCCCGTCCCGGGCGGCGGCCATGGCGGCATCCGTCTGATTCGCAGCTGCGACCGCCGTTACGACCGTTGGGAAAAATTCGGCGATTACGCGCTGGCCTGCACCGAACCTGGTATTCTCTGCCTGGACGGCGGCGGCCGGCGGCGGTGGCTCGGCTGCGCGGACCCGAGCAACATCTGGCGTAAAGGCGGCTTTTACTATATGCAGACGGGGAACCTTTGCGTGCTGACCAAATTCAGGCGCGACGGCCTTCACGACTACGGCGCGCAAGCGCCGGCCCGGGATGCGGACCCCGACATAAGCGGAGACTGGGTGGACCTTTTCCGCAGCAGCGACCTGAAACAATGGGAATATCTGCACCGTTTCTACCAAAGGGATGCGTCCGGCGTCTGGACGGGCGCCGACGAGGACGCCATGTGCCCGAGTTTTCTGCCGCTGCCCAAAAGCCCCGCCGGCGGCGAGGCCAGCGGCCGCTACCTCCAGCTTTTCATTTCGCACAACAGGGGCTGCCAGTATTATATCGGCTCTTACGATACGGACAAGGACCTGTTTCTCCCCCTTCGGCACGGCAGGATGACCTGGACGGACAACACTTTTTTCGCGCCCGAAGCGCTCGTCGACGGCGCCGGGCGGCAGATTATGTGGAGCTGGCTGCTCGATAATCCCTCCGACGAAAAACAGCGCGGCTGGTCGGGCGTTTACGGCCTGCCGCGTTCGCTCTGGCTGCGTGAGGACGGGTCGCTCGGCATCGCGCCGGCGGAGGAAATTAAAAACCTGCGCTGCCGGCGGGAGGACTTTCTCGCCGCGGTGCCTGCCGACGGCCGCGCTGCGCTCGACTGCGCCAACGGCGTTTCCTGCGAAATCATTCTGCGCGCCGACGTGACCGGCGGGGCGCAGGCCGGCTTATATGTCCGGGCCGCGCCGGATTTTTCGGAATACACCAAAATCTGGTACGACGCGGCGAACGCCCGGCTTGTGTTCGACGCCGCGAAAAGCGGCCGGCTCGGCAGGCCCGTTACGGAAACCGCGCCGCTCGAGCTGGCGCCCGGCGAGCGGCTCGAACTCGATGTGTTTATCGACAACTCCGTCGTGGAAGTCTTCGCCAACGGCCGCCAGGCGATCACCCGGCGCGTCTATCCCGAAGGGGCGGAAAGCACCGGCGTCCATGTGTTCACCGCGGGCTGCCCGCGCGTCGAAGAACTGGCCGTCTATGAGATGGCGCCTGCGAATTTTTACTGAGACGCCGCGGCATCAGCCGCCGATAACGAAAGGGGCACACCGCTATGGCCGAGAGCGTCAGACTGAGCGATTTCAAAGGCGAAAACGATACCGAAATGTTCACCGCGGCCATGGCCTTCCTGCGCCGAAACCCCGGGAGCACGCTCCATGTCGGCTCGGGCGTCTATACGCTGACGAGCGAACTTGCCCGGCAGACGCAGGCTTTTGTAATGCGCGGTGTGTTCGGCGAAAATCCGGAACCCGTCATGTTCAGCCCCTCGTTCGAGTACACCCGCGGGATTTCCTTCGAAGGGCAGCGGGGCAGCACCGTCCTCGCCTGCGGCGCCACACTCCTTGTCGACGGGTTTATGGAGCCCGTTTCGCTGAAAAACTGCGCGGATATCACCATCAAAGGCCTGACGATCGACCACCTGCGCAAGCCGTTCAGCATGGGCACGGTCGCCGAAGTAATACCCGCGGCGGGGACCGCCGGCCGCGTCGCCGTGGATTTTTCGGAGGAATACCCCCTTGATGAAAAAATGCCCTGCGTGCGCACCTGCTTTTACAGCGGCGAAACCAACCGTTTCAACCTCGCGGCCGGTATCGTCGAGCGGAAAATCAGCGGCCGGCGCATGACGCTCGAATGCTCCGACATCCGCGGCATCGCGCCCGGCTGTGAGTTTTATGTCTGCCATACCTACCACTCCAGGCCGGCGATTCTTATCGAAAACGCGCGCAATACCGTCCTCGAGGATGTCACGGTTCACAGCCAGCCCGGGATGGGCGTCGTCGGCCACCGCAGCGAAAATATATTTCTTAAGGGCTTTCGCGTCATACCGGGGCCGGGCGTCCATTTTTCAACCAACACGGACGCGACCCATTTTACCTCCTGCAAGGGCACCCTGCGCTTCGAGGGATGCACCTTCGAGGGGCACGGGGACGACGCGGCCAACGTCCACACCTACTATCACAGCATCGCGAAAAAAATGTCGGGCAGCCGCTGCCTGCTCACGCTGGAATCCCCCACGGGAACCCATTCGCAGACGCCCGACTACCCGGACCCGGGCGACACGCTCGAGCTGACTGTCGCCGACTCCCTGACAACAGAGAGGACCTACACCGTGCTCTCCTGTATTCCGAACCCGGATGATTTTACCTCGGTGGTGGAACTCGACGGCGAACTGCCCGACAACTTCGACGATTATTTTCTGGCCGATGTCACGCGCCTGCCGCGGCTGGAGTTCGTCCGCTGCTTTGTCAAGAACCACTTCGCCAGAAGCGTGCTTGTTAAAACCAGAAGCGTGCTCATCGAGGGTTGCACCTTTATGGACGCCGACCTCTGCGCCGTCGAGGTCGCGGCGGAAGCCTGGTGGAAAGAGGGCGTCTGCTCGGCGGACGTCGTCATCCGCGGCAACCGCATCATTTATACCGGCGCCAAAAAGAACAACGGCATCCGCGGCTGCTCCGGCATCGCCGTCCTGGTGGATGCCAACCTGCCCGAAGGCACCCCCCATAAAAACATCCTCATCGAGAATAATATCATCGACTGCCCATCCTCCCAGCACGGCATCTATATTGCCAACGCCGAGAACGTTACCGTGCGCGGCAACAGCATCCGCTGCGCGGGCGGGGAAATCGCCGTTGTCGACTGCCGCGATGTTGTGATATCCGAAACAAGGACCTGAGACAACGCGCCGCCGTCCTTCCGCGCGCGGTTCAAACGGCAAAGCGGAGAAACAGCAAAGAAGGTGAAAACAATCGCCGCATCGTCCGAAACCTTCGTTTACCCCGCCGTCCTGTTCGACCTCGACGGCACCCTTCTCGACACGCTCGGAGACCTCGCCGCGGCGGTCAACCATGTCTTGGCGCTTCACGGCTATCCGCCGGTGACTCGGGACGACACGCGGCGTTTTGTCGGCAGCGGCGTCGCCCGCCTGATGGAACGCGCCCTGCCGGGAGGGAACGCTAACCCGCATTACGGCCGGTGCCTCGAGGAGTTCCGGCGGTACTATTCGCTGCACATGGACGTTCTGACAAAACCCTATCCGGGTATTGCGGACTTGCTCGGGCGGCTCAAGAATGCCGGGGTAAAAACGGCCGTCGTCTCCAACAAATACGACGCTGCCGTCAAGATGCTGGCGGAAAAATATTTCGGCACGCTTGTCGGCGCGGCGGTCGGCGAGGCGGATGAATTACCCCGCAAACCGGCGCCCGATATGGTCTTTTGCGCCCTTGAGCGGCTCGGAGCGGATAAACAGTCCGCCGTTCTGGTCGGCGATTCGGATATCGATATTCTCACGGCCGCAAACGCCGGCATCGCCTGCGTTGCCGTTACCTGGGGCTTCCGTGATAAACAGGACCTTATCCGCGCAGGCGCGCAGGTCTTCGCCGACAGCCCTTCGGAACTGCTGGGAATACTGACGGCAAAATGAATAAAACCGCATCAAAAACCTGTAATAATGAATATATCAGCAAAATTATTCATTATTTAAGAATTTTTGACGTATAAAATGAATACGCGGGCGGCCCCTTCCCTGCGGGTCTGCCTGTTGCGAAAGGAGATAACGGGCATGGCGGCCAAAGAACAAAATACGGGTGTTCCGCTTGCGCTGACGCGGCTGTCCGCTTCCTCGTGGTTTTCCGTCGGCACGGGGGAACTCGTGGTCCACTTCGACCCAGGTTATATCGGCGCCGACCCGGTCCGGGGCGTGCCGGAGGCGGAGTTTGAGAAAAAGGCCGACCTCGTATGTATCTCGCATTTTCATTCGGACCATCTCCGGCCGGAGGCGCTGCGCCGGATTATGAAAAATGAGACGCTGGTGGTTTCGCCGCCGGGGTTTGACAATCCGTACGGTCTGAGCCATACCGCGCTGCGGCCCGGCGGCTTTTTGGAACACCGGGGCGTGGCGGTCAAAGCCGTGTACGCCTGCAATACGCCGCAAGGGCATTCGACGGTGAAACTGCACCGAAGGGGCGAAAACAACGGTTACCTCCTGCTGGCCGGCGGCCGGCGCGTTTATTTTGCCGGCGATACCGATTGCATCCCCGATATGGCCGGTTTGGGAGGGGTCGACATCGCCCTGCTGCCCATCGGCGGCACCTACGTCATGGACGCCGGCGAGGCCGCCGAGGCGGTTTCGCTCATACGGCCTCAAATCGTTGTCCCGATGCACCAGTCGTCAGCGGATATGGAAGGCTTCAAACGGGCCGTCGAGGCAAGTTCGCCCGCCCGGGTCATGGTGCTTCAAGTCGGGGAAAAGGTCGTGTTTTGAGCGCGCCGTGCGGACCGCCCGGCTGATCTTGCGCCGCCGGCGTTGTGTTTTCCGCATTCAAGACGTTATAATAACGGAAACGATAAAAGAAACAGAGGGCGCCTTATGCGGAAACGTTTTGAAATTAGCACCGACAGCCCCGCCGACCTGAATCCCGAACTGGCCGCGCGTTTCTCTGTCACTGCCGTACCCCTTACCATTCATATCGGCGGCAAGGAATACAAAGACGGCGTCGATATCACGCCCGCGGAGATGTTCCGGCTGTGCGATGCGCAAAAAACCGTTCCCACCACCTCGGCGGCGCCGGTAGGGGACTATATGGACGTTTTTTCACGGCTGGCAGCCGGCGCGGACGAAGTCCTTCATATTTCGCTGGGCTCGAAAATCTCGTCCACCCATCAAAACGCCTTGATTGCCGCGCAGGAGATACCGGGCGTCCATGTCGTGGACAGCGGCAACCTTTCCTGCGGAATATCTCTGCTGGTATACGAAGCCGCGGCGCTCAGGGACGCGGATTACACTGCCGCGCAAACAGCCGAACAGCTTGAAAGAATAAAGCGGCGCATCGTGACGGGTTTTGTCATCGACACGCTGGAGTATCTCCGGCGCGGCGGCCGTTGTTCCATGCTCGAGGCGCTCGGAGCGAATCTGCTGGGCATCAAACCGTCCATCGAAATGAGCGAAGGCGTTTTGCGCGTCGCGAAAAAATACCGGGGAAAAAGCCGCGAAGTGCAGCGGAAGTTCATCGACGATATTCTGGCGCAAAAAGAAAACATCGAGCCCGGCCGCGCCGTCCTGTGCCGGACCGGCGTCGACGAGGAGGATTTCCGCAGTCTGCGGCAGACGGTTGAAACCGCGCTCGGCGGCGATATCATTACCTCGCAGGCAGGCTGCACCATCAGCGCCCATTGCGGGCCGAACTGCCTGGGTTTCATGTACCTTTCCAAATAACAGCGGTAAAACGGGGCGGCCGGCTGATACGCCGGCCGCCTCTTTGTTTGCCGCAGTTTGTCCGCCGCCGGGCAGAGACCGCCGAAACCTGTTTGATTCCGGATCGCTTGATTCGGACGCTGCCGCGGTTGAAGCCCTGTTTCCGGACTATTGTCCGGAGCCGCCGGAAGAATCCCGGCTCACCAGCGGCGGGAGATGGACGTGTCCCCAGTACGTATGGTTGTAGACGACGGATTTGTCGGCGTTTTTGAGTTCGGCCACTTCAAAAAAAATGGCTTCGCTGATGTGGTCGAGAAAGGTGGACCGCCCCGTTTCGTCGCTTTCATAAAGGGTCAGGTTCGCCTTGTAATCCCCCGGGAAAAGGCAGCTTGTGTCAAACGAGAACGTATTCTCGTAACGCTGCCCCTTGACCGAATCGCACAGTTTTTCCGACAGGGTGATGCCTACGGGCGAATCGTCGTTGAAACGGATCACCATGCGCAGTTTCACGCCTTTGATATCCGCCGAAGCCGTCCAGCGGATACGCAGGAGCATCTCGGCGGTCTCGCCGGCCAGCCGGGCGCTGTTGTTGAGCAATTCCAGACTTTCGAGGTGAACAAGGTTTTTGGAGACCATATGCCTGTCCCTGTTATCCAGTTGAAAAAAGTCCGGGTTGCTCAGGCTGTTTTCGTTGAGATAAAAGCGGATACCGTCCTCTGTCCCTCCGTCGAAAACCAGCCGCCCCTCTTTCAACACGATCACCCGGTCGCACAACTCGCGGATAACGTTCATTTGATGGCTGACACACAAAATGGTCGTGTCGGCCTGGGCGATTTGGTTCATTTTATCGATGCATTTCTGCCTGAAGCGCTGGTCGCCGACCGCCAGAACCTCGTCGACGACAAGAATATCCGGTTCCAGGTGGGACGCGACCGCGAACGCGAGCCTGACGTACATGCCGCTGGAATAGCGTTTGACGGGCGTATCGAGAAACTGACCGATTTCGGAAAATTCAACGATGCTGTCGAACTTCGCGTCGATTTCCGCCTTGCTCATGCCGAGAATGGCGCCGTTGAGGTACACGTTTTCACGGCCCGTCAATTCCTGGTTGAAGCCGGTGCCCACCTCGAGCATGGCGGATACTTTACCCAGCAGTTCGATGCGTCCCTCGGTGGGCTCGGTGATTCTGCACAGCAATTTCAGCAGCGTCGATTTGCCGGCGCCGTTTTTACCGATGATGCCCACGCGCTCTCCCTGCCGGACCTCGAAACCGATGTCTTTGAGCGCCCAAAAATCTTCCTTCTTTTTGAACAAAGGGAGTGCCGCGTTCCTGCCCGCCGGTTTTTTCTCCGGTTTATGGCGGATGATGAACTTTTTTCCCACATGTTCCGTTTTAATGACAGTCGGCTTTTCCGCCAATGGAATCTCCCCGTTCAAACAGGATTCGCCTTCTCAGACGAGGTCGACAAAGGTCCGCTCCGCCTTGCGGAAGCGGATGATGCCGATGGGCAGCAGCACCGCAATCCAGGCGGCGGATATCAGAAAGGTCTTCATATCGAAAGGATTATCCGCGATGACGCACCATTTAAAGGCGTTGACGATACCCGTCGCTGGGTTGAGCGTGTAAACGATACCCATGGTCGGGCTGATGGTCGACATGACGAAGGCATAGGAATATACGACAGGCGTGACGTACTGCCCCAACTGTATCATGAACGGAAGGATCTGATTGAGGTCCCTGTGCTTGACGTTGAAAGGGGCCAGCGTCATCCCTAAAGAAAAACCGAGCAGCACCGTCATCAGCAGGAACACCGGCAGCAGCGCCAGCCGCTCGAACGGCGGGACGTAGCGGTACAGCGCCATCATCACCGCAAGCACGCCGCACGAAATCAGCGTGTCGATAAGCAGGGCGGTGACTTCGCCCAAAGGCGCGATAATTCTTGGAAAGTACACCTTCTTTAACAGCGACGCGTTGCTCAGGAAGGTGGAAGAGACGATGGTCAGACTGCGCCCGAACAGCGTCCAGGGGATCAGACCGGCATAAACCATGATACGGTAGGGTACGCCGCTGTCGGAGGGCAGTTTCGCAACTGTGCCGAAGATGAAACTCATAATCAGCATATTCATCAGCGGCCCGAGCACCGACCAGCCGATGCCGATGACCGTCTGCTTATACCGCACCGTGATATCCCTGCGGGCGAGATTGAGGGCCAACCCGCGGTATCGCCACAGGTCTCTCCAGTACTGAAAGTTTTTGCCGTTGCGCTCGATAACTGTTTTCTGCAATGTTTTCTCCCCTGCCGCGGTACGCTTATTGAAGCCCCCAGGAATCGAATACATAGACCGCCTCGCGCGCGATATCGAGCGCCAGGCCGATGCACTCGGGCGAAATATTGTCGCAGTTGTCCTCGCGGGTGTGGTAATAGCGTTTCGGGTCGTGGTTGACGCCGCCCAAACCGACGGCATGGATGCCCGCCTGCGTAAACGCGGCGGCGTCCGTCGAGCCCGGATAGATGCCCGCGGGTTTCAGCTGCTTGCCGACGGCCTCGCCGGCGTCCATCAGCAGGGAGGCGGCCGCCGCGCTGTTTTTCACCGTCCCCGTCTCGTCGCGCACATAAACGGCGAGCTGGTCGCACTCGCGCAGCGTCTCGAGGCCGACAAAAACGGTTTCGCACCCTTTGAGTTCCGCCGCGTGCTTTTTGACAAAGTCCTTTGCGCCGCGCAGGCCCGCCTCTTCCGAGCCGGTAATCAGGCAGCAGACTTCGGTGTTTTCGAAACGGAAATCGTCTTCCGCCATTTCCTTAAGCACCGCCATGGCGGCATAGCAGGCGGTCAGGTTGTCGTTGGCGCCGTCGACGATGATCTTCCAGTTGATGAAAAACATCACCAGGATAAAGAAGGGGACAAAAGCAAATTGAATCAGGCCGAGCACCTTCCACACGCCTTCCAGCGGCGGCGCGCCGGAGGCGAGATAGGCCAGATTGACGGCAAACGTATAAAGGAGCCCTCCGACAGACCCCAGAATGATCGGTCCCAGGGTTTTCATCTGCCCGTGATACGACCAGGTCCATTCCCAGGCCGCGTCCGCGTGGCCGCCCAGGATGATGCGGCGCTTGACTTCGCCGTAGGGCTTGCGGACGGCGTAAACGTTTTTGGAGACCGCTTTTTTGAAAAGAAAATCGACGAAACGGCGGTAAAGCAGAAATTCGAATACGAACATCAGCGCGGCCGCCAGCACCAGCGCGGCCGAAATAACGGAGGTCAAGGTGCTGTTGCCCAGATTAAAAAGAAGCACCGCTGCGACGCCTCCGGCCGCGGCCAGAGGGATAAATCCCATGAACGCGTTGGGATGCACGGTGAATTCCTCGGTCTTGACCTCGTCGGCCCACTGCCGGAGTATTCCGGCGAAATAGTCCTGGGCTTCCCTCTCCGCCCGGCTGCCCGGCGAGCGCTGCTTGTAGTTTTCGCAGATGTGGCGGATGCCGTCGAGCATGAACGCCTCGGTACCTTCTCTGGTTTCGGGGGAGAGCCTTAATCGCATGTCTTACACCGTCTTTCTTATTTTCTCGAGCGCAGCCCGCGCTCTAATTTTTCGTAACGTCGCCGCAGCAGTGTTTGTATTTTTTTCCGCTGCCGCAGGGGCAGGGGTCATTGGGGCCGACCTTTTTGCCCTTGCGCACCGTCCTGCCCTTGTCCGTGCCGTCGGAACTGCCGCTTGTCGCCGTAATTTTAGCCGCCTGTTCCCGCCTGGTTTCCTGCTCGTTCTTGATGCGTACGGTCAGCATCATTTTCACGGTGTCCTCGCGGATGGAGTTGCTCATCTCCTCGAACATATCGTAGCTTTCCATCCGGTAAGCGACGACCGGATCCTGCTGGCCGTAAGCGCGCAGGCCGATGCCGCGCTTGAGCTCCTCCATCGCGTCGATGTGGTCCATCCATTTGCTGTCGACGTTGTACAGCAAAATCTTATTCTCCAGCGCCCTCATCAGCGGCACGCCATTTTCGTCTTTGCCCAGTTCCGTTTCCCGTTTTTCATAAAGCTGTTTCGCTCTGGAAATGAGCAGGTCCTTCGCTTCTTCGGGGTCGAAATGCTCTTTGAAATCGTTGGCCGCGCACAGCCAGCCGAGATATTTTTCCCGCAGGCCCTGAATATTCCATTCCTCCTCGCCGAGTTTCGGCGAACAGTAGAAATCGACCGCGTCGGTAATGCTGTCCTCTATCATTTTGAGGATGACGGGTTTCAGGTCCTCGCCGTCGAGCACCTTGTTGCGCTGCGCGTAGATGAGTTCTCTCTGCTTGTTCATGACGTCGTCGAAGTCGAGCACGTTTTTGCGCATGGCGAAGTTGCGCGACTCGATCTTTTTCTGCGCGCTCTCGATGGAATTGGAAATGATTTTCGCCTCGATGGGCATATCGTCCGGCGCGTTGAGGGTGTTCATGATGCGCGTCATACGTTCTCCGCCGAACAGCCGCATCAGGTCGTCTTCGAGCGACACATAAAAACGGCTCTCGCCGGGATCCCCCTGGCGGCCGGAGCGCCCGCGCAGCTGGTTGTCGATGCGGCGCGACTCGTGGCGTTCCGTACCGATGATAAACAGGCCGCCCGCGTTGCAGACGCGCTGCGCCTCCTCGGCGATATGTTCCTTGTATTTTTTGTTGAGCGCCGCGAACTGCCTTCTGGCGGCGAGGATTTCCTCGTCCTTCGTCTCGCTGAAGCCGGTCGCCTCGCTGATGAGGTCCTCGCTGAAACCCATGCGCCGCATTTCGGATTTCGCAAGGTATTCGGGGTTGCCGCCGAGCATGATGTCGGTGCCGCGCCCGGCCATGTTGGTCGCGATGGTCACCGCGCCTTCCTTGCCGGCCTGGGCGATGATTTCCGCCTCTTTGTCATGGTACTTGGCGTTGAGCACCTCGTGCTTGATGCCGCGCTTCCTGAGCATGGCGCTGAGGTGCTCGGATTTCTCGATGGAGATGGTTCCGACCAGCACCGGCTGCCCTTTTTCGTGGCACGCCATAATCTGCTCGATGACCGCGTTGAATTTCGCGTTTTCGGTTTTATAGACCACGTCCGGATGGCCGATTCGAATCAGGGGCTTGTTGGTCGGCACTTCCACCACGTCGAGGCTGTAGATATCCTGGAACTCTTTGCTCTCCGTCATCGCGGTACCGGTCATGCCCGAAAGCTTTTTGTACAGGCGGAAATAGTTCTGGAACGTAATCGTCGCCAGCGTTTTGCTTTCGTGTTCGACACTGACGTTTTCTTTGGCCTCGATGGCCTGGTGCAGGCCTTCGTTGTAACGCCTGCCGAGCATAATGCGGCCGGTAAACTCGTCGACGATAAGCACTTCGCCGTCGCGCACGACATAGTCGACGTCCCGCCGCATGACGCCGTGCGCTTTGATGGCCTGGTTGATGTGGTGCTGTATCGTCATGTTTTCGGCGTCCATCAGGTTTTCAAGGCCGAAGAAACGCTCGGCTTTTTCGACGCCGCTCTTGGCAAGCGTGGCCGTCCTCGCTTTTTCGTCAACGATGTAGTCGCTTTCGGCGACATCCTCGGCGTTGGCCTTGCTGTCGATTTCCTTCACTCTCGTCACGCTGAGCGTCTTGGCGAACTCGTTGGCGCGGCGGTAAAGGTCGGTCGACTGGTCCCCCCTGCCGGAAATGATCAGAGGTGTCCTCGCCTCGTCGATGAGGATGGAGTCGACCTCGTCGACGATGGCGAAAGCGTGCCCGCGCTGGACTTTCTGCTCCTTGTAAGGGACCATGTTGTCGCGCAGGTAGTCGAAGCCCATCTCGTTGTTGGTGCCGTAGGTGATATCGGCGAGATAGGCCTCCCGCCTCTCCTCGTTTTCTTTTTCATGGATAATCAGGCCTACCGAAAGGCCAAGGAAACGGTAGATCTTGCCCATCCACTCGCTGTCGCGGCGGGCGAGGTAATCGTTGACGGTGACGATGTGCACCCCTTCGCCCGACAGGCCGTTGAGGTAGGCGGGCAGGGTCGCGACGAGCGTTTTGCCTTCGCCCGTTTTCATCTCGGCGATGCGGCCCTGGTGGAGCACGACGCCGCCGATGATCTGCACGGGGAAGTGCTTCATATTCAGCACCCGCCAGGAAGCTTCACGGCAGACGGCGAAAGCCTCCGGCAGAATATCGTCGAGCGTCTCGCCCTTGGCAAGGCGTTCCTTGAACCAACCGGTTTTGGCCCTGAGCGCGTCGTCGCTGAGGGCGGCATATTCCGGCTCAAGCGACAGCACCTTTTCGCGTATGGGGCCGATTCTTTTTACTTCTCTGCTCGAATAGTCGCCGAAAATCTTTTTAATCAATCCGTTCATACAGTCACCCGGGCTTTCGTAATTGAGACATTATAGCATAAAGCGCCTGCGCGCGCATCAGTTTATCCTCATCCCGCGGCCGCGCGGCGGAAAAGCCGCTTGCCGATGAAGCCTGCCAGCGGTTTGTGAAACAGCATCACGAGATAGGAGGCGGCCAGTGACAAGGCGAGCGTGAACAGGAGAATCGGCAGCGGATATCTCGCCAGAAAAACGAGGTTGACGAACATCGTGTCGAAAAAGAACATATGCGTCAGCCAGATGTTTGTCGAGTGGGTGCCGAAAAAATCGAATACCGCAAGCACGGGTTTCGGCTTTTTCCACAGGTTGAAACAGATGACGGTGCCGATGCCCGTCAGCGGGGCGACGATGAGGCTCTGAAAGACGGCGTGCGCGGCGAACATACCCAGGAAAAAGGCCAAAAGCAGCGCGGGTCCGGCGAAACGCGGCAGGCGGGCATACAGGCCGTTGATGCGCGTGAACACTTTCAGCCGGTAGAAAAGCATGCCCGCGGTATAGGGCAGCAGGGCGGTGCCGAGCAGGTACGCTTGGCGGAAAGCCCATCCCGCGAAAGGATGGCCGTGCATGTCGACGGTGATTTTTTCAAACCGCAGCAGGTATGAAACGACATATATGCCCGCCGCGGCTGCCAGCAGAACGGCCGGATGGACTTTCCGGACCAAACGGAATACCGGCGCGGAGAGCAGTACCAGAAGAATATAGGTCATCATAAACCAGTGCGCCCCGTTGAATATCTTGTAAACGGCCAGAAGCTTGATGAGTTCCGCGCCCTTCTGGAACAGCCAGGCGGATGAATAAACCGTTGTGCCCGCATGTTCCGTCAGCAGGGAGGCCGGCCAGAATATCAGGATGACAATCCAGTAATTCACCAGTAAAAGCAGCAGTCTCTGCATACTTTTAAGAAAATAACCCCGGCCCTCTTTTTCTTTGAGCAGATAGTGCGCATATCCGCTGCAAAAGCAGTAGATCGCCACACAGCAATCGCCGAAAAGGCCGATGTAATAGACCAGCGGCACGCTGCCAACGCGCAGAAAAACCTCATAGGGCAGATCGGCCTTCCGGCAGAACAGATGCAGCAGCACCATAAAAAGAATGGCGAGACCCTTCGTCATTTTGGTATCTTGCCTGCTCAGTTCCAAAAACGGGCCCTCCCCTTCTTCAATGCAGATATTTTAAAAAGCGCAGCGGTTTTAGTTTTTCAAGCAGCAGCACCGCCGCCGAGAATAGCAGCGAGTAAGCCAGGGTAAAAGCGAAAAAGAACGCCCCCGTCCGGGCCGCCCCGGCGAGCCATGTCCCGGAGAATAACAAATCATACCACTCCGTGATGACCAGGAGATGCGAAAAATACAACAATACGCTGATTTCGCGCAGTTTCAAATAAACCCTGCGTTCTTTGAGGTCCGCTTTTGACGCCAGAAGCAGCACCGCGAGACAAGCCGGGACAAAAAGCAGGTAATGCTCCGGTTTCGAGGCGAGGCCGGAGCGGTTGACAATAAAAACCTCCGCCAGCAGGGCGCAGACCGAAAGCAGCGCGGCGGTTCCCCTTACTCCCATGCCGGCTTTCCACTCTTTCGAAGCGGCGAAAGCGCCCGCCGAGACGAACGCGAAACCTACAAAAATCCCGTTGATCAGCCAGCGCACGGGAAAAGCCGCCAGCCATAAGGCAAGCTGCCCTGCCGGAGGAATCTTTTCGGTCAAAACCGAAAACTCCTCGAGCGCCGTGTAACAAACGTACAGCGCGGCGCCGACCGCGAATACGGCCCCCGGCGGGAGTTTTTTCAGCAGGAGAAACACGGTGCTGACTGCCACGGCAAGAGCGGGGATATACCACAGGTGGATCATCGGCGCGTCCAAAGCGCACCGCTTGACATACGACAGGAAAAAACGCCCGACGCCGTTGGCCGCCGTGTCGAAACGGTACAGCGCCGCCGGCAGGTAAAGCAGCGACCAGGCGCCGTACAGCAGGGCCAGCCGGGATAAATAGCGCAGCAGCCGCTTGAAACCGCCGTGTTTTTCCCGCAGCGTCTTGCCGAAAAAGATAAAACCGGCGGCGGCGAAAAAAACAGCCACCGCGAGACGGCCGAATGTTTCTTTAAAAATAAGGTTCGCAATAGCGCCGGAGAACGGCGAGCGGTGTACGCCAATAATTAAAACGGCCATAATCGCTTTGGCGATATCGAGGCCGTAATACTGTTTTTTCACTGCCGCTGCCGCTTGCATGAACGCTTTCGCCTCCCCGGAGAGTGATTGCCAAAAACAGGCCGTTATGATACCATCAGAACAATAAAAAAAGGAGCGTGATGGTATGCCCAAGCGCAAGGATTATATCTCGTGGGACGAATACTTTATGGGTATTGCCCTGTTGTCTGCCAACCGCAGCAAGGACCCCGGCACGCAGGTCGGCGCCTGCATCGTCAACGCCGGCAACAAGATCATGTCCGTCGGCTACAACGGTATGCCTCGGGGCTGCGACGACGATGCTTTCCCCTGGGAAAGGCAGGGCGAAGAACTCGACACCAAATACCCCTATGTCTGCCACGCGGAACTTAATGCGATTCTCAACAACGGCGGCGGCAGCCTTGCGGGCTGCAAGATTTACGTCGCCCTTTTCCCGTGCAACGAATGCGCGAAAGCAATCATTCAGTCGGGCATCACCGAAGTGCTCTACCTTTCCGACAAATATGCGGACACCGTCTCTGTCAAGGCGTCCAAACGCATGTTCGACGCGGCGAAAGTAATCTACCGGCAAATCAAAATGGCGCACGATGAAATCGTCATCGATTTCAGGGAAGAAAACATCTAAGAGAGCGGCATATCGACGACGCACAGGCTTAAGCCCGAACCGTCGTCGTTGAGCGGCCGGTAATGCAGCAGCGTGTCGCCGACCCAGCGGAAGTTCGGGTTCTCCCGGGTGAAAATCATCGGTTCGGCCACGCAAACGGCCTTTTGCGATGCCAGGTTGCAGAAGGCCGCTTCCTGTTCCCGGTCGCCGCCGCCCGTGATCACCGCGTATTTGCCCGAGGGGCTGACGCTGAAATAAGAAGGCCCGGCGAGCGCAACGCCCTTGACGTTTTGTTTTTTCAGCGAAACCAGGTCCGTCAGGACAAAGGTTCTCGTGTCGAGCAGATAACGGCCGGAGAGCAGATAATCCTGCGCGAAGTTCCCCGTAAAATCTAGCAGGCGGCTGTCTTTGCCCGAGCTGAGTTCAAAAAGCGAAAATCCGCTTGATGTATTTTTCAGATACCGGACCTTTTCGCCGGACGCGTAGGCCCAAAGCCCCAATATTCCTATAACGGTCCGCTTGGGCAGGTCGCCGCCGGCAGTGAGGATGTCGGTCCTCTCCCCCGCCATGCCGAGGTTGTGGTACCGCGAGGAGAAAAAAAGCGGCAGACTGCCCGGGCTTTCGATGAAAAAGTCCGTGAGCATCAGCCAGTCCGAACGCAGCGAGCCCGATGTGTCCACCGTGCGGCCGATGTCGCCGGTCAGCGGCTTTGCCTTCCCGCCCGCGCGCGGAGCGATGAAGGCCTCGGTAAACACCTTCTCGTCGCGGGTAAAAGCCGCCGAGTCAAAATCGGCCAGCAGCAGCAAACCCGATGAACCGAAGCGGGCGGGGAGATTGACCGCTTTAAAAAACGCATAGTCGAACACCGCGGGCTTGCCCTCCTGCGGGGTCTCCCGGGTGACGCCAACGCCGAACATTTTACCTTCGCGCTCGATACAGTACACAAGGGGTTTGAGCGTTTTCGTACTGCAAACCGCCTCGAAACGCAGCGTTTCCACCTTGCCGTCATACGCGGCGAAACCGGCGGAGGAATAGCGGTAATAACGAACGTTCCCCTGCCGGTCCGCCGTATAGAATATATCCTCGAAATCCGTCGCCATGAAACGCTCGGCGACCGGTGAACTGCCCGACAGGAAAGCGGAATATCTGCTCTGCGCAAGCGAAAAGGCGTCCGAATCCCCATCGGCTGCCCCTGCGCCGCCCGAGCCGGCCAGCCGCCAGGTATAGACGCTCAGCGCCGCCGAGGCAACGGCGAGCAGCGCGAGGACGGGAAGAATGATTTTGTATTTTTTCATCTGTCGCACCGGCCTTTACAAATCGACGGCCAGTTCGACCGGGCAGTGGTCGGACCCCTCGATTTCGCTGTGGATGATGCAGTCGGCAACCTTCGGCATCAGGCATTCCGAAACAAGGAAATAATCGATGCGCCAGCCGGCGTTGGTTTCCCTCGCCCTGGTGCGGTAAGACCACCAGGTGTAGGCTTCCGTCCTGCCGGGGTACAGGCGGCGGAACGTGTCCGCAAAACCCGCTTCGAGCAGAAGGCCGAATTTAGCGCGCTCCTCGTCGGTAAAGCCGGCGTTCATGCGGTTGGTTTTGGGGTTGCGCAGGTCGATTTCCTGATGCGCTACATTGAGGTCCCCGCAGAAGATCAGCGGTTTCTTCTCCGCCAAACCCGAGGCATACGCCCTGAAAGCGTCCTCCCATTCCATACGGTATGCGAGCCTTGCCAGGCCCTCCTGGGAATTGGGCGTATAGACGGTCATCAGGCAGTAGTTTGGATATTCCAGCGTGATGACCCTTCCCTCGCCGTCATGTTCCGGCGCGCCGATGCCCGTTGTCACGCAAAGCGGTTCCTCTCTGGTAAATACGGCGGTGCCGGCGTAGCCTTTTTTCTGCGCGTAGTTCCAGTACTGCCGGTAACCCGGCAAATCAAGCGCGAGCTGGCCGTCCTGGAGTTTGGTCTCCTGCAGGCAGAAAACGTCGGCGTCAAGTTTCGCGAAAGCCTCTTGAAACCCTTTGTTAAGACAAGCCCTGATGCCGTTGACATTCCAGGTGACGAATTTTTTCACTTGCGTGCCTTTCCCCCGTCCTTTTTCAGCAAAATCTTGGTTTATCATATCATAACGCGCTTATTTTATCCATATTGCGATTGACAAAGCAAGCGGTCTTGTGTAGACTTTATCCTGTTTTACAGCGGAAGATGCGGCGCCTCCGGCGCCGGAAGAAAAGGGGTTTATCAGTGGAGAAACAACTTAAAAAAATCACCCAGCTGCTGGCCGTTATCCTGGCGCTGCTGACGGTGTTTTCCGTCACGTCCGTCATCGGCCTGTTTAAGCAGCCGCCTGCGGCGAAGAGCGAAACGACGACCGAAGCCGTTTCCGAAGACACCACCGCCGCGGAAGACACCACCGCCGAGGGCGAAACCACCCTGGAGGGCCAGACCACCGCCGAAGGCCAAACCACCGCCGAGGGCGAAACGACAGCCGAGGGCGAAACGACCGCCCAAGGCGACACCACTGCTGCTACGACGGCTCTTCCGGCCAATACCGTTCCGACGACGAAGGCGGAAGTCCTCGCCGCCTATACCGCTTTGATGAACAAAGCCAAAAAAGACGCGCCCGGCTACAAGAAAAAAGAGTTCCAGTACCTGCCCGAAGGCGACAATTACAGGCAGTTTGAAAAAGGCGGCACGCTCGTCGGCGTCATGCTGAACCTCGCGGGCCTCTTCATGGTCACCGAACAGGATGCCGAAATCGAAAACACCGCCAAAGGCAGCGACATGAAATGGTTCCCGGTCTACAAGGCTTTCCCCAATAAAGTCGCATCCCCCGGCTGCCTGCTGACCGATGTCGGCGCCATCAAGAGCGCCAAGGGCGTCAAACTTGCCGACGGCAACTACAAACTGACCATCGTCCTCAACCCCGAAGACAATCCGGAACCTTACAAAGAGGGGCAGGCCAAAGCGACCAGCAACACCGGCAACATGTTCAGCCCGCTTTCCAAAGCCGAGATCAACGACACCCTCGTCAACGACAGCGCGGTCAACAAAGTCATCAGGAACGCCAACTACAGACTGACCTATTACGACTGCACGGCGGAACTGGTCTACAACCCGAAAACAAACCGCATCGTCACGCTCAACCAGTATATGAGCGTTAAAATCTACATCCTCCCGGACACCAAAGTCGGTTTCTCGAGCGTGGTCGGCTGGGCGACGTTGAAAAACACGCTGAACATCTGGGATTTCAAGTATTAAGAGACACGCGGCCTCCTGATCCCGCCGCACTTGAACAGGCCGCGGATGAGGCAAATGATGATGTTGAAAAGAAGGGTTTTTATTGGAAAAACAACTTAAAACCATTACGAAACTTCTGGCCGTCGTCCTTGTTCTGCTGACGGTGTTTTCCGTCACATCCATCCTCAGCCTGTTTAAGCAGGCGCCGGCAGCGCAGAGCGCCGCGACGACCGAAGCCGTTTCCGAAGACACCACCGCCGCGGAGGACACCACCGCCGAGGGTGAAACCACCCTGGAGGGTCAGACCACCGCCGAAGGCCAAACCACCGCCGAGGGCGAAACGACAGCCGAGGGCGAAACGACAGCCCAAGGCGATACCACCGCTGCTACGACGGCTCCTCCGGCCAATACCATCCCGACGACGGATGCGGAAATTCTCGCCGCGTACACCAAAGTGATGAACCAGGCCAAAACCATGAAACCTGGCTTTACCAAAAAGGAATGGCAGGTTCTTCCCGAAGAGGAGCGCAAAATCGGCGGCGCCGTCAAGTATCTGCTTCCGCTGGCCGAGATGTTTATGACCAAAGGCGATCCTGAGGTCATGGCCAAAGGAGGCGATATGAGGGAGTTCCCCATAAAGAAGTCCTCCAAAGGCTGCCTGCTGACCAACACGGGCGCCATCAAGAGCGCCGACTGCGAGAAACTGCCCAACGGCAACTGGCGCATCACCATCGTGCTGAAAAACGAGGTCAATCCGGAGGTCTATAAAGAAGGACAGGCCAAAGCCCCCAGCAATACCGGCAACATGTTCTTCGTCCTGGGCAAAAGCGATATTGACAACGAGCTGCAAAACAACAGCACCGTTAAGCGCGTCATCAAAGAAGCCAACTACACCATGACCTACCGCAACTGCAAAGCCACGCTGGAATACAACCCCGCCAACGGCCGCATCGTTTCGCTGAAGCATTACACCAACGCCCTGCTGGACATGAGCGGCAGAATTATCATCCTCGGCCAAGCCCAAGGCACAGCGGTGCTGGAGATGTTTTACGAGGCGTACGACTTTAAATATTAAAATTCAACAACCGGAACAAACGGGGGAGCGCGGCGTTCCCCCGTTTTCTTGTATCGCGTTATATTTGTCATACAGCGAGCCCTGCGATATAATATTGTTCGCGTAAAAATCGAACGCCGATTCGGCCGCAGCGTTGTCCGCAGATGAGGCGGAAACCCTCCGCCGCTGCGTTAAGCGGCAAACCCGGATGCTTTCGCAGCCCCGTGAAACCGGATTTCAAACAACGGCTTTTTGCGTCCCCAAACGGTCATGGATATCGTGATAACCCGAAACAAACCGGCGAAAGAACGCTTGTGCCGCAAGGAGAAAAGGATGAAAAACAAATTACTGCTCGCCTACGATATCGGCACCACCGGCGTGAAAACCTGCCTTTTCGAAATCGGCGACGGCCTGCGGCTGGCAGCGTCCGCGATGGAAGGGTACGGCCTGTATATCGACGCCGGAGGCGGCGCGGAACAGAAACCTTCCGAATGGTGGAACGCCTTGTGCGCCACCACGGCAAAACTGCTCTCCGTCAGCGGCGCGGATGCGGCCGATATCCTCGGCATTTCCTTCTGCTCGCAAATGCAGGGGCTCGTCCTGACCGACAGCGCCGGCGAACCGGTCCGCAACGCGATGAGCTATATGGACCAGCGCGCGCGCGAGCAGCTGAAAAAAGGGCTGGGGCACGGCGTTCAAATATCGGGCGTCAACGCGGTCAAACTGCTGAAATCCCTGCGGGCGACCGGTGCGGTGGCGGCCAGCGTCAAAGATCCGGTGTGGAAATACAAATGGGTGCAGGAACATGAACCAGGCAACTTCGCACGTGTCCACAAATGGCTCGACGTCAAGGAATATATCATCTGTAAAATGACGGGCGAATTCGTCATGACGCGCGACTCCGCGTTCGCCACGCTGCTGTATGATATCCGGAAAAACACCTGGAGCGAAAAAATATGCGCCATGCTCGGCGTCGATACGGCCCATCTGCCGCGCATCATCCGTTCGACGGACCAAGCCGGCGTCCTCGGGGAGAAAGCCGCGGCCGAACTCGGTTTGCCGCCGGGTATTCCCGTGTTCGGCGGCGGCGGCGACGCATCGCTGATCGGCGTGGGCGCCGGAGCCGTTTCCCTGGGCGATACGCACGTCTATTCCGGCACTTCCGGCTGGGTGTCGACCGTCGTTGACAAAAGCATGGTCGACATTTCCGCGATGATCGCCTCCATCGTCGGCGCCCGGGAGGGGTTTTACAATTATTTCGCCGAACTGGAAACGGCCGGCAAATGCCTCGAGTGGGTCAAAGACCATTTGGCGCTCGATGAAATCGGCGTGTTTCTGGAAAAAACCGACGTCGCCGCTTCGCAGGAGACGGTATACACCAACCTTTATGAATATCTGACGAATGTCATCGACACCATCCCCCCCGGCAGCGGCGGCGTGATCTTTACCCCCTGGCTGCACGGCAACCGCTGCCCTTTCGAGGACCCCAACGCGCGCGGTATGTTCTTTAACATCAGCCTTGAAACCGGCAAGACGGAGTTAATCAGAAGCGTCGTCGAAGGCGTCTGCATGCATCTGCGCTGGTTTCTTGAAATTCAGGATAAAAAAATCGCCACATCCCCTGCCGTACGCTTTGTCGGGGGCGGAGCCCTGTCGGACGTCACCTGCCAGATCCTCGCCGACTGCACGGGGCGCGTGGTCGAAACGGTGGACAATCCCCAGAACGCCGGCGCTGTCGGCGCGGCGGTCGCGGCGGCGGCCGGCCTCGGCCTCATCACGGGCATCGAAGGCGCAAAAGAACTCATCGCGGTGCGTAAAACCTTCCGGCCGCGCGCCGAATACAAAAAGGTTTACGATAGAAATTTTGAGGTCTACAAATCCCTTTACCGGTCCAATAAAAAGGCTTTCGGCCTTCTCAACGGCTCGTTTCCGGTGCCGTGAACAATGCCCGGCGCATCCGGTTCCGGACTCTTTCCGCGTTGACTTTTCCCCTGCCCGATGATAAGATAACAGTTACTGTTATTGAGGCGGAGGGATACTGCGCGCATGAAGAAAACCTGGCTGATTACGGCTTTTATATTAATGCTGGCGACGCTGGCGGCGTGCTCGCGTTTCCCTTACGGCCGGATTATTACCGACAGCATGGGCAGTTCCATCGCCGTCGTGACCGATCAAAACGGCGAAGCGGCCACCGACGAGGCGGGCAACCTCTACGTTGTTGTCACCGGCGAGGACGGCAGCGCCGTAACAAAGGAAAACGGCGAACCCGAGACAAACCGCCAGTCTCCGCCCGTGTATTACGTTTACCGCGGAATCATTCACGGCGCCCGGTTTGACCTTGCCGTCCCCCGCGGTTGGGAACTTTCCTCCCAATCGCAGGTGAAACTTGTCAACAAAAAAACAAAGGCGGAAGTGATGCTTCTGCCGAAAACAAAAGCTTTGCCCGGCGAAACGCTCAGCGACGCGAAGGATGCGATGATGCAGGCGCAGGCGGCGGACCCGAAGGCCACGCTTGATATTGCGCAAACGCCTTTATGCGGTACGACGGCGACGGAGTTCAAACTCCTGTCACCCAAATCCGGCGCCTGTCTCGTCGTGTATGTTTTTGAGAAAAACAACGTCCAGTACTGGTTTCAGGTGGTCGTGAAACAGGAATATTTCGACCAGCTCGACTACAAGTCGGTCATGAACGCCGTCGTATTCAAATAACAGGCTCTTGAAAGGAGTTCAACGCAACATGTTGTTTTCACAGGATATCGGCATCGATCTCGGCACCGCCAACACGCTGGTGTTTGTCAAGGGAAAGGGCATCGTCATACGCGAACCGTCGGTCGTCGCCGTGGACCAGCGCAGCAATCCTCCGCGCGTCGTCGCCGTCGGTATCGAAGCCAAAGAGATGATTGGCAGGACGCCGGGTTCCATCACGGCGGTCAGGCCGCTCAAGGACGGCGTCATTGCCGATTTCGAGATTACGGCCGACATGCTCAAATCTTTCATCAAAAGAGCCAGCAGCAACTCCCCCTTCGTGAAAACGAGGGTGATGATCTGCATCCCTTCGGGCGTCACCGAGGTCGAACGCAGGGCTGTTTACGACGCGGCGAAAAGTGCCGGCGCGAAATATGTCAGTCTCATCGAGGAACCGATGGCGGCCGCCATCGGCGCAGGCCTGCCGGTCAGCGACGCCATCGGCAGCATGGTCGTCGATATCGGCGGAGGCACTTCCGAAGTTGCCGTTATTTCCCTTGGCGACGTCGTTACCTCCCGTTCGATCAGGGTGGCTGGCGATAATTTCGACGAGGCGATCATCGCTTACATTAAAAAGAAATATAACCTCCTTATCGGCGAACGGACCGCCGAGGATATCAAAATCAAAATCGGTTCCGCCTATCCCTATGAAGGAGAAGGCGCCATGAACATCAAAGGCCGCAACCTGATGGACGGCCTGCCGAAAAATATCGAAGTCACCTCCGAGGAAATCCGCGAAGCGCTTGCCGACCCGGTCAATCAGATCCTCGACGCGGTACGCTTCACGCTGGAAAAAACGCCCCCCGAACTCAGCGCCGACATCATCGACAAGGGCATTATGCTCACCGGCGGCGGCGCGCTTCTCAGGGGCCTGGACAAACTCATTGCCGGGGAGACCAAGATCCCCGTCCTGATCGCGGAAAAACCGCTTGACTGCGTCGTGGACGGTACGGGCATCTGCCTGGAGAGCGATACGCTCAGCAAACTCGGCAAAAAAGAGTTTGTGTGACGGGCGTGCCTGCGCGGCAAGCGGGGTAATCAGCCATGCGCCGATTGATACACAGCAAAGGGTTTAAAATATTCTGCGCGGTGATTGCCGCGTTGCTCGCCGGCTCGGTTGCGTCGGCTGTGTCAAACAGCAATTCCGCCCTTTCCACCTCTGCGGCGGGCTTTGTCTTCGGCCCCCTGCAGAGGGTATCCTCGTTTTTAACGCAGCAAGTGTCGGATTTTTCCGTCAACTTCAAATCCTCTGCTACGCTTCGCAAGCAAATCGAAGAACTCAACAAAATCATCGCGCAGCAGAAAATCGACCTGGTCGATTACGAAAAAGCAAAATACAAAATCGCGGTTTACGAGGAATTCCTTGAAGTCAAGGAGGAAAACCCCGACTTCAAGTTTGTCAGCGCTTCCGTCATCGCGCGCGAAGCGGGCGACAATTACGCGGGCATGACGCTCAACCGCGGCAGTGTTAAAGGCGTCAGCGTGAACGACCCCGTCATTTTCGGGAAAAACCTCGTCGGGCTAGTCGTCGGGGTCACGCCGACGCAGTGCGAGGTCAAGACCCTGCTCAATCCCTCGGTGAGCGTCAGCGCTTATGAAATCAAAACCCGTGAAAAAGGCGTTGTCGAGACCAACGCCCAGCTTTCCCGGGAAGGTTTCTGCCGGCTGACGAACCTTTCCGGTTCCACAGCCGTCGTCGAGGGCGGTATCGTCTGCACCTCCGGCATCGGCGGCATCTTTCCGCGGGATTTAATCATCGGAACGGTGCAGCGGATTGTCCCCCGAAGCGGCACCTCCTCGGTAGATGCCGTCGTCAAGCCCGACGCGGATATCGGCGGCCTCACCGATGTTTTTATCATCACCTCTTTCGAAGGGCAGCAGTCCCCTGCTGAATCGGGTGACTGACTTTGCGTCTGACCGCTGAAAAAAAGAGAGTCATCAAACGCCGCGCGCTCTATGCCGCGGTGATTGTCGGCGTTTCGCTGCTGCAGAACACCCCCGGGCTTTTCCCGGTTATCTTCTCGGCGAGGGCGTTTCTGCTGATACCGGCGGTGGTTTGTATCGCCATGTTTGAAGGGCCGGTGGCAGGTTTATGGCTCGGGCTGCTCGCAGGCCTCGCCTGGGATGCGGCCGGAGCGCAGCCTTTTGCCCTGCACGCCGTTTTTCTGACTGCTGCGGGCTATGTTGCGGGCGTGCTTGTGTCCGCCGTGATGCGAAACAACCTGGTGTCGGCCGCGCTGCTCGGCAGCGCGTCGCTGGCGCTCTACTGCCTGGTACGGTGGCTGGCGTCGGCGCTGACGGGAGGCGCGTCCGGTCTGCTGGCCTCGCTGGCCGGCTTCTATCTGCCCAGCTTTGTTTATTCCTTCGCCCTGACACCCGTCTTCTATATCTTTATCAGGGCGGTCTATACCGGCAGTGTCCGTAAAAAACGGGGTGAAACGGCATGAAAAGGGCGAAACAGCCGCCGAAGAACGTCAGGGGCAAAGTCATGCTCGCCCTGATGATCGGCACCTTTGCCGTTTTCACAGGCGTGCTGATCCGCATGCAGATATTCGATTATAACGATTATATCTCGGCCGAGCGCGCCATATCGACCAAACAAGCCGTTGTGAACGCTACGCGCGGCGATATCCTCGACCGCAACGGTATCCCGCTGCTGACCAGCCGCGAGGCCAACACCGTTGTTTTTGAAGCGGCCTATTTTCCGCCCCTTTCCGCCCAGAATGAACGCAATCGCATCATTATCGGCCTTATCAATCTTCTGGAAGGCGAGGGAGAGGTATGGCTCGACCGCCTTCCCATCAAACTCGACGGCAAAGGCGGCGTTGTTTTCGCCGAAAACAGGAAGACCGATATCGAATATCTGCGCAGCGCCGATATGCTCGACCTGAACCCCTACGCCGATGCCGGCTTATGCATGGACGCGCTGATTGAACGTTACGGGCTGCAGGACTACACGCTTGCTGACGCGAGGAAAATCGCGTCGGTCTGCTACTCGATGAGACGGACGGTATTCAGCGCCTCGAATCCCTATACGTTTGCCGAGGATGTTTCGCTCGATACGGCCGCGCGCATCAAAGAGAATTCGTCGTTTTACCGCGGCGTTGAAATTGGGGTGGCCTCCTGCCGGGAGTATATGGACGGCACGCTGGCGCCGCACATCCTGGGCATGGTCGGCGCCATCAGCGCCGAGGAATATCAAGCCAATAAAGACAAAGGCTATGCCCTCAACGACACCATCGGCAAGAACGGCATCGAAAAGGCGATGGAAAGTTTTCTGCGCGGCAAAAACGGCGTCAAGACGTTTTTTACCGACGCCGAAGGCCATGTCACCGAAGAAATGACCCAGCCCCCCGTCAAAGGCGCCAATGTGGTGCTGACCATCGATGCCGGCCTTCAAAAAGTCGCGCAGGACGCTTTGAAAAAGACGCTGCTTTCCAACTCGTCGAGCCCCGTAACCCCTGCCGGCGCCGCCGTTGTCATCGACTGCCGCAACGGCGAGATCCTCGCCTGCGCTTCCTATCCCGGCTATGACATTTCGACTTATTCCGAGAATTATAAGGCGATCGAATCGATGCCGGGTTCACCGCTGGTTAACCGCGGCCTGAACGGAACATACGAAGCGGGTTCCACCATGAAACCTTCCGTTGCCATCGCCGGCCTGGAGGAAGGCGTCATTACGGCGGATACGCGTATCCGCTGTACCGGCAGATATACCTATAAGGATATGGTCTTTAAGTGCGACCAGTACCATGTATCGCCGATGGTGAGCGTCGTCGCCGCCATCAGGGAATCATGCAATATCTTCTTCTACGACACGGGTATCAAACTGGGTATCTCCAAAATCAATGAATACCGCACCGTGCTGGGACTCGGCCAAAAAACCGGGACAGAACTGACGGAATCCGCCGGCGTGCTGGACAGCTTGGAATACCGCGACTCTATCGGCCAGGCCTGGCTGCCGGGTTATACCCTGCAGTCGGCCATCGGCCAAGCCGGCAACCTGTTCACGCCGATACAGCTGGCGAACTACTGCGCGACCATCGCCAACGGCGGGACGCGGTACCGGCCGCACTTTGTCAAAACGGTCAAAAGCTGCGACTACGCGTCAACCCTTCTGGAAAATCAAGCGCAGGTGGTCTTCAAAACGGGCTTCAGCCAAAAGAACCTCGCATTGGTAAAAGAGGGCATGCACCAGGTCGCCACCATCGGTTACTGCCGCACCGCTTTCGCGGGCCTGCCTGTCGAGGCGGCGGCAAAAACCGGCACCTCTCAGGTCATCAGGACCATCCACGGTTCGCCGCAAAAAACACACAACGGCCTGCTCATCGGTTACGCGCCGTATGACAAACCGCAAATCGCGGTTTGCGTCGTCTGCGAGGGCTTCGACAGCGGCACAGCCACCTCTCCGGTGGCCGCGGCGATTTTTGACTATTGGTTTTCGGACCGGTCCGATCTATCCGGACCGCAGGACGAAGGCGTACTGCTCGGTTAAGGCAAGGAGGCCTCCTATGGCTAAAAAAATTGTGGTTGCTTCTGGCAAGGGCGGCGTGGGCAAATCGACAACGGCTGCGGGACTTTACCGGGCTTTTTCGGCAAAAGGGCTCAAAGTTCTTGCCGTCGACGCCGATATCGGCCTGCGGAGCCTGGATATTATCCTGGGGCTGCAGGATTCGGTGGCTTTCGACTGGGGCGATGTGCTCCTGGGCCGCTGCGAGCCGCGCGCCGCGCTGATTCGCGACGGCGTCTGCGCGCTGCTGCCGGCGCCCCTGGCGCTGAACCGCGCCTTCACTTATCAGGCATTCAGGCGGCTCATCGCCTTTTTGGAGCCGGAGTTCGACTATATCCTCATCGACGCCCCGGCAGGTATTTCCAAGGGCTTCCATCTTGCCGCCTGCGCCTCCGATATGGCCCTTATCGTCTCCACGCCGGACGAAATCTGCGTGCGTTCCGCCGCCGTTGCGGCGGCAGGCCTCGAAGCGTTCCGCCTGCAGGATATCCGCCTGGTCATTAACCGGATGGGGAAGAAAAAGGTGATGGCGGGCAAGATGCTCAACATCGACGAGGTCATCGATATGACGGGCATCCGCCTCATCGGCGTGGTGCCCGAGGATCCCGTCGTGGCGTTCAACACCGTCAAAGGGATGCCTGTTCCGGCAAACTCCCCGGCGGCGCGGGCGTTCGCGGACATCGCCGAACGCCTGGAAGGCGGAAATGTGCCGCTGAAACTGTAGACGCCGGAGGTGGACGCTTGAAAGCCGTAGCAGCCATATCGACCGCGCAGGCCGCCGGAGGCATCGGTATCGTCAGAATATCGGGCGACGAAGCGCTTGACGTCGCGGCAAAGGTCTTTCGGCCGGCCTGCGGGGCGGACGTCAGGCAGATGGCCGGCTATACCGCCCGTTTCGGCGCCGTATACGATGACGGCGGCATGATTGACGAGGCGGTATGCCTTGTTTTCCGCGCGCCGCACAGCTATACGGGCGAAGACACCGCGGAGATTTCCTGCCACGGCGGTGTGACGGTGGTCCGGCGCGTCCTCCAGGCAGTGCTGGCGGCGGGCGCCGAGGCGGCAGGGCCGGGCGAGTTTACCAAGCGCGCCTTTCTCAACGGTAAAATCGACCTCGCGCGCGCAGAAGCGGTAATGAAACTGATCTATGCCGGCGGTGAAACGGCCTCGAAAGCGGCGCTCAACGCCCTCGAGGGTTCCCTGAGCCGCACCATCCGCGGGATTGCCGACGACCTGATCGCCTGCGCCGCGCGGTTGGCCGCCTATGTCGACTATCCCGACGAGGATATTGAAGACACCGGCGCGGAGGCCTTCACCGCGGTCCTTGCCGCGGCAAAAACGCAGTTGACCGGCCTGCTGGACCATTACGAGTCCGGCCGCGCCGTTTTGGAGGGCGTCGACACGGTTCTGGTCGGGCGCCCGAACGTCGGCAAATCGGCGTTAATGAACACGCTGGCCGGTTTCGAACGGTCAATCGTAACGCCCGAAGAAGGAACCACAAGGGATATCGTCGAGCAGACGGTCCATCTCGGCGGCATCGTACTGCGGCTGGCCGACACCGCCGGTTTGCGGGAACCCGGCAGCGCCGCCGAGCACATCGGCGTCGAATATGCCAAAAAGAGGCTTGAGCGCGCGGACCTTGTCCTCGCCGTGTTTGACGGTTCCGATGAACTGACGCCCAAAGACAGGGAACTGCTCGAACTGTGCCGCGGTAAAAGGGCGGTGGCCGTCATCAATAAAACGGACCTGCCTGTCACCATCGACACCGAATACATCAGTTCCGTCGCGGCCCAGACCGTGGAGGTTTCGGCCGTCAGCGGAGCCGGCGTGGACCGGCTGGCCGAAGCGGTCGCCCGCCTTTTGGGTACCGACGGTTTCGACCCCGCGGCCGCGCTGCTGGTCAGCGAAAGGCAGCGCGCCTGCTGCCTGCGCGCGCTCGACAGCATCAACGAGGCGCTTGACGCGCTGGCGAACGGGGTGACGCTCGACGCGGTCGGCGTCTGTGTCGACGGCGCGGTGAACAATTTGCTTGAACTGACAGGCGAAAAGGCCGGCGACGCGGTGGTCAACGAGGTATTCAGCCGTTTCTGCGTCGGCAAATAGACCGGGCAAAAACAGGAGAAGCCATGGAGTATTTTGCGGGTTCATACGATGTCGCTGTCATCGGCGCCGGCCACGCCGGCATCGAGGCCGGCCTTGCCGCGGCGCGCCTGGGCTGCCAAACCGCGGTGTTTACCATCAACCTCGACTGGGTCGGCAACATGGCCTGCAACCCCTCCATCGGCGGCACTTCCAAGGCGCATCTGGTGCGCGAAATCGACGCCCTCGGCGGGGAAATGGCGAAAGCCGCCGATGCCAACACGCTGCAGATACGCATGCTCAACGCAGGCAAAGGCCCGGCCGTACAGAGCCTGAGGGCCCAGATTGACCGCCGCGCTTACAGCGCGTATATGAAGAATGCGCTCGAAAATCAGGAAAACCTCGACCTGATGCAGGCGATGATTGCGGACATACGGCCCGGCAAACCGGACGGCTGGGAACTGCGCACGAGCCTGGAGGCCCTTTACCGGAGCCAATGTGTGATTATCGCAACGGGCACCTTTCTCGCCGGCCGCGTCTACGTGGGCGACGTTTCCTATGAAAGCGGGCCCGACGGCATGTTTCCGTCCAACAGCCTTGCCGTTTCGCTCAGACGGCTGGGTCTGCCGGTGCGCCGTTTTAAAACGGGTACGCCGGCGCGCGTCAACCGGCGCAGCGTGGACTTTTCCAAACTCGAACCGCAGCCCGGCGAGGATAAAATATTAAGATTCTCATTTGACAATAAAACAAAACCCGACAACAGCGAATTGTGTTACATCACCTACACCAACGAAGCAACCAGGCGGGTGATTACCGGCAACCTGCACCGCTCTCCCCTCTTTTCCGGCAAAATCGACGGTGTCGGCCCTCGCTACTGCCCGAGCATTGAAGACAAAATTGTCCGTTTTGCCGACAAAGAGCGCCATCAGGTTTTCATTGAGCCCTGCGGGGCGAACACACAGGAACTTTATCTGCAGGGTTTGTCCTCCTCTCTGCCGGAAGATGTTCAAAAGGAATTCTTAAAAACAATACCGGGTTTGGAACGCTGCAAGATGATGCGGACCGCCTACGCCATCGAATATGACTGCGTCGACCCCGTTTCCATGAGGCCTACGCTGGAGTTCAAAGACTATCCGGGCTTATACGGCGCAGGCCAGTTCAACGGCTCGAGCGGTTACGAAGAGGCCGCGGCACAGGGTTTGATGGCCGGTATCAACGCCGCCGCGCGCGTAAAAGGCCTTGAACCGTTTATATTGCGGCGTTCGGATGCCTATATCGGCACGCTTATCGACGATTTGGTGACAAAGGGATGTTCGGATCCCTACCGGATGATGACTTCCCGTTCCGAATACCGCCTGGTCCTACGGCAGGACAATGCGGACAGGCGCCTGATGCCGGCGGGATACCGCATCGGCCTCGTCGGCGAAGAGCGCTACAAAAGTTTCCTTCAGAAACTCGAATGGATTGAAGCGGAGAAACGCCGTGTGCGCTCGGAGTATCTGCCGCCGAACGAAACGCTGAACGCGGCGCTTGTTTCACGTGAAACAACGCCCGTCACGACAGGCATCAGGCTGGAGGAACTGCTCAAAAGGCCACGGATAGACTATGAAGTGCTGGCGGCCGTGGATGTCAACAGGCCGGACCTGCCGGACGAAATATTCGAACAAGTGCAGATTGACCTGAAATACGAAGGCTATATCAAGCGCCAGCAGGCGCAGATTGAAGAAGCGCTGCGCCTGGAAGAAAAAGCGCTCGATGAGAACACCGACTACAGCGCCATCAAAGGCCTCCGGCTCGAAGCCAGGGAAAAACTCGGCAAAGCAAGGCCGGCCAGCGTCGGCAGCGCATCGCGTATTTCCGGCGTGACGCCGGCGGACATTTCGGTCCTGTTAATTTACCTTGAAAAAAGGGCGAAAGAAAATGACCATTGACACTACCCTGCTGCAAGACACGGCTTTGGCGTTCGGGGTCGAACTCGGCGGCGAAGCGCTCGAACGCTTTGATACCTGCGCGAAGCTGCTGATCGAACGCAACAAAACGATGAATCTGACCTCCGTCACAGAACCGGGCGAAATAGTGGCCAAGCATTTTGCCGATTCTTTATCTCTGATTCCTTTCTTGCGCCCGCTTGCCGGAAGACACCTCATTGACGTCGGGACAGGGGCGGGTTTTCCGGGCATTCCCCTGCTCATCGCGAACCCCGCCCTCGAAATCACCTTCCTAGACGCCACAAAGAAAAAAGTCGACTTTCTGGCGGAAGTACTCCGGGAACTGGGGCTTGAAGCGCACCTGCTGTGCCTGCGCGCCGAAGAAGCGGGCCGCGACCGTGCGCACCGGGACCGTTACGATATTGCCGTGGCAAGGGCGGTGGCGAACCTGCGAGAGCTGTGCGAATATTGTCTTCCGCTGGTCAAACCGGGCGGATGCTTCGCCGCCATGAAAGGCCCCGGCGGCGCGGACGAAGCCGCGCAGGCCGAAAACGCCGCCGCCCGGTTGGGCGCGGTGCCGGTTTCCCGCAAGAGTTTCATTCTCGAAGGCGCCGGAGAGCGCACCCTGCTCGCTTATCGTAAAATCAGCGCCACAGACGAACGTTTTCCCCGCAGAGGCGGAAAAATCGCCAAATCGCCGCTGTGAGGATAACCGATGTTCCACGTGAAACAACACAACCGCGGCGCCGGCGGTTGATTTTTTTGTTTCAGATGTTATAATTCAATGAAAAGAAGCTTTGCGGAGGACTGTTTTGGGTAAAACCGTCGATATCGTCAATCAAAAAGGCGGGGTAGGCAAGACCACCTCCGCCGTCAACCTTGCCGCCGCTGTCGGCGCTCGTGGTTATAAAGTGCTGCTTGCCGACACCGACCCGCAGGGCAATGCCACGGGCGGGCTCGGCATCAACAAGCGTCTGTTGGAGCGTTCCATCTATGATGTCCTCATCAACGCAATGCCTGCCTCTGAAGCGATTATCGCCACGCCTTTTGCCAATTTGTGGGTGCTGCCCTCAAGTATGAACCTCGCCGGGGCGGAACTCGAACTGGTCGAAAGCAGCAGGCGGGAATCCCGCCTGAAAACGGCACTCGCGCCGGTCAAAGATAGTTTTGACTTCATTTTTCTCGATTGTCCGCCTTCTTTGGGTTTAATCACGCTCAATACGCTGTGCGCCGCCGACACTGTGCTGGTTCCCATCCAATGCGAGTACTATGCGCTGGAAGGCCTGTCCCAGCTCGTCGCCACCATACGGCAGGTCAAGCGCCTGTATAATCCCTACATCGACATTGAAGGCGTGCTGCTGACCATGTACGACGGAAGGCTGAACCTGACGCAGCAGGTCGTTGCCGAGATTAAAAAGTTTTTCCCCAATAAAGTATACGCTTCCGTGATTCCCCGCAACGTCCGCTTGTCGGAAGCGCCGAGTTTCGGCTTGCCCGCCGTCTATTATGACAGAAACTCGAAAGGCAGCGCGGCTTACGACAGTTTAGCCGCCGAGTTTTTAAAGAATAATGCGACAGAAAGGCGTGAAGCGTGATATGACACCGGTCAAGGGCGGACTCGGCAGGGGACTCGACGCTTTGTTTGCCGATAATTCCGTTGAGGAAATAAGCACCACAAGCGCCGTCAAACTCGGCATTATGGAAATTGAACCCGACCCCAACCAGCCGCGCCGGGATTTCGACGACGCGGCGCTGGGAGAACTGGCCGATTCCATCGCCAGCCAGGGCATTCTGCAGCCGCTTCTCGTCAGGCCCATTGCCGGCGGCGGCTACCGCATCGTCGCGGGGGAAAGGCGCTGGCGCGCCGCGCGCCTGGCAGGTTTGAACGAGGTACCGGTGGTCATCCGCGAGATGAACGACGAGGAAGCTTACGCGGCGATGCTCGTGGAGAATCTGCAGCGCGAAAACCTCAACCCCATCGAGGAAGCCCGCGGCTATCAAAAACTCATCGACACCGTCGGCGCGACACAGGAGCAAATCGCGGAGAAGCTCGGCAAGTCCAGGCCGGCGGTAGCCAACGCCCTGCGCCTGCTGACGCTGCCCGACGAGATTACAGCCATGGTCCTCAGCGGCGGCATTTCGGCAGGCCACGCGCGCGCTCTGCTGGCGTTCCCGCAGGGGGAGGCCATGCTGGAGGCCGCGCGGCTGGTGATGAAAAAAGGCCTGTCGGTGCGTGAGACGGAAAAGCTGGCCGCTTCCTTTATGCGGGGCGGCGGTAAAAAGGCGAAAAACCGGAGGGATTCTTATTACGACGAAGTCGAGCTGGCCCTTTCCAACGTGCTGGGCAGGAAAATCCGCGTCGTTGCCAGCCGGACAAGACAATCGGGCAGAATCGAACTGCCTTTCTTTGACCGGGAGGACCTGATGAAACTTGCCTCCGCGCTGAAAGTTCTGGAAGAATAACGCCGATATAGAAAGCGATCAAACAACAAGGGGAGAATGGTTATGCTGGATATCAAAATCATCAGGGAAGACCCTGCGCGGGTCAAAGCGGCGATGAGGTCGCGCGGCAAAGACATGGACGCCGCGGTGGACGAACTGCTGGCCATCGACGTGCGCAGGAGGGAGCTGCTCGGGGCGACGGACGCCCTGAAGCAGGAGCAGAACGCCGCCAGCCGCGAGATACCCGTCCTTAAAAAGAACGGGGGAGACATCTCCGCGGTAATGGCGAGGATGAACCGGCTCAAAGAACAAATCAAACTCAACGACGCCGAACTCGCTTCGCTCGAAGAGAAGCAGCGCCTGATAATGTTCGATTTCCCGAACATTCCGCAAAGCAGCGTGCCGCTTGGCGCGGACGATACCGCCAACCTGGAGATCCGCCGCTTCGGTACGCCGCCGGCGTTCGGGTTCGAGGCGAAACCCCACTGGGAAATCGGGGCCAGCCTCGGTATTCTGGACCCGGAAACCGCCGCGAAGGTAACCGGAGCAAGGTTTCATTTTTATATCGGCCTGGGCGCCAAGCTCGAGCGCGCGATCATCAACTTTTTCCTGGACACGCACACCGGCAGCGGTTATACCGAAGTATTCCCGCCGTTTATGGTCAACAGGGCTTCGATGACGGGGACCGGACAACTTCCCAAATTTGAGGAAGACGCTTTCAAGGTCGCCAACGACGACTATTTTCTGATTCCCACCGCGGAGGTGCCCGTCACGAACATGCACCGCGACGAGATCCTCGACGCCTGCCGCCTGCCGATTAAATACTGCGCTTATTCCGCCTGCTTCCGCGCGGAGGCCGGCAGCGCGGGCAGGGACACCAGGGGCCTTATCCGGCAGCACCAGTTCAACAAAGTGGAGCTCGTAAAGTTCTCGCGGCCCGAAACGTCCTATGACGAGCTGGAAAGCCTGACTGCCGACGCCGAAAAGGTGCTGCAGCTGCTCGGCCTGCCTTACAGGGTCGTGGCGCTGAGCACGGGCGACCTGGGCTTTTCCTCGGCCAAAACGTACGACATCGAGGTATGGATGCCGTCCTATAACCGTTATGTCGAGATTTCATCCTGCTCCAATTTCGAGGATTTCCAGGCACGCCGAGCATCCATCCGCTATAAGGCGGACGCCAAGGATAAAGCGCAGCTGGTCCATACCCTCAACGGCTCGGGCATTGCCGCGGGCAGGACGACCGCCGCAATCCTCGAAAACTTCCAAAACGCCGACGGCAGCGTCACGGTTCCCGAGGTGCTGCGCAAGTACATCGGCACCGACGTCATCAAATAAACTGCACGAACGCAAACCGCGCGGACAGAAAGGACTGCCCGCGCGGTTTTTTTTCGGGTTTACGGCGTTTCGTGACGGCGGGCTGCCCTGCTTCTGTCACGGAAATGCTTGAACAGCCAGGCCGCCAGCGCCAGGGGGATGCTCGCGATGGCGACGGAGAACAAAAACCATTTGGGCACATAGCGGTAAAACCCGTCACCCAGCAGCGTAAACAGGATCACCCGCGGCATAATGCCGCCTGCCGAGAGCAGCAGGTACGGCCAGAAACCGATGCCGGAAGCGCCGAGGAAAAGGCTGACAAAATCAATCGGAAAAACGGGCAGCGCCCGTACAAGAAAAAGGAAAGAGATTTTGTGCCGGCTTTTGACCGCGTTGAGCTTTTCATACCACCTTTTCCCGCGCGCCAGCCTCAACACGTAGTCCTTGCCCAGGAATTTGCCCAGCCAGAAGGTGGCGGTCACCTCGATCAGGATGCCGGCGAAGTTAATCAGCAGCGCGTTGCGGGTATCGAAGGCCATGCCGGTATATATGTAGAGCAGCGAAGCGGGGATGACAAAGACAACGGACTTCAGCAGGTACACGCCCAGCACCGCGGCCACAGCGGCGGCGAAACTCCCTGCGGCGGCGGTGATAACGCGCATATCGATGGCTTTAAGCTCGTCGTATTTCCAGACCGCCAGCCCGAACAGCGCCCCGGCCACAAGTATGCGTACCGAAACGCCGGCTGCTTCCCGTATCTCCGCTTGCCTTTTGCTGTCCATGCCGCCCCCGTTTGTTGATACTGGCGTTTTCCAGTATATATGCAGCGGCCGTATTAATCAATCGTACCCGCGCCAATGAATGGACATTTGTCCGCCTATGTGGTAAGATGAGCAGGCCGAGGGAGCGACTTTCTCGGCGGACGGAGGTGACGCCTGTGAATACCGCAGATAGAATACGCCGCTCGGTCGCGGGCGGCGCTTTTGACAAAATCATGAATTATTTGGAGAAAGACCCGGAAAAAAACCTTGTCAAAATCGTTGACAAGGCCGAGAAATTATTGGGCGGCGTGTTTCCTGCGCGGACTTTCGCCGTTTTCAAGCGCGCGGTCAGGGACCCCGACAACGTGTGGACGCGTTTCGCGTTAAGCATCATCCGCGATACCGACCGCGAGGTGCTCAAGAAAATGGTCCTCGCCGGCGGGCTCGGCGCGGCCTATACCGGCACGAAAGCGGTGCGTGAAAACCGCGAAAAATACAAGTGCAATATTCCTTTTCAAATCCTGCTGGACCCCACAAGCGCGTGCAACCTCCGCTGCATCGGCTGCTGGTCGGCGCAATACGGCAGCAAACACAGCCTCAGCTTCGAGGAACTGGACTCCGTCGTCAACCAGGGCGTCGCGATGGGGACGCATTTTTATATGTTCACGGGCGGCGAACCGCTGCTGAGAAAAGATGATATCCTGAAGCTCTGCCGCGCCCATCAGGACTGCGTTTTTCTTTCCTACACCAACGGCACGCTGGTCGACCAGGCCTTCTGCGAGCAGATGAACGCCGCCGGCAACCTGTCGCTCGCCCTCAGCCTTGAGGGGATGCAGGCGGCCAACGACGCCAGAAGGGGAGAAGGCAATTTCGGCCGCGTCATGGCGGCCATGGATATCCTCCGGCGCAACCGCTGCCTGTTCGGCGTTTCGGTCTGCTATACCAGCGAGAATATCGAGGACGCGACCAGCGACGCCTTTATCGACCTGTTGCTCGAAAAAGGCGCCAAATTCGCCCTTTACTTCAACTATATGCCCGTCGGCAGCGGTGCCCGAGAAGCGCTCATCCCGACTTGCGCCCAGCGCAGGCACATCTACGGCTGGACTAAAAAAATGCGCAGCGAAAAGACGGGCAAACCGATTTTCATCATGGACTTCCAGGGCGACGGGGAATATGTCGGCGGCTGCATCGCCGCGGGCCGCAACTATTTCCACATCAATTCCGCCGGCGATATCGAGCCGTGCGTATTCATCCATTATTCCGATTCCAATATCCGCACGCACACGCTCATCGAAGCGCTGCAAAACCCCCTGTTCCAAGAGTTTTACCATTTGCAGCCCTTCAATGAAAATCACCTTCGCCCCTGCCCGATGCTCGAGAACCCCGACATTCTGCGCGGCATCATCGCGCGCACGGGCGCTAAGTCGACCAATCTGCTCGACGAGGAAGACGTCGAAACCCTCTGCTCGCGGTGCGATCAATTCGCGGCGCAATGGGCGGTGGAAGGGCAGGAACTTTGGGAGTCGAGGCCCCACCCGAACCCGAAGACGCAGTATTACCGCGACACGCCCGAAGGAAGGGCGGAAGCCGCCGCGAAAAAAGGCGGCTGAACACAAGCGAATAAAACGGGGGTGCTGGCTTCCGGCCGGCTGAGAACAGACCCTTGCGGCGCTCCGATGAAGAGCCGCCGCCGAACCTGATCCGGATAATGCCGGCGTAGGAAGAACGATGGAATTTTTACGTCCGGCGGTTTTTCCCCGGACGTATCTTTTTTCGGGAGATGCACTTATGAACAGTCCAACGCAAAGGCTTACCCTCAGCGGCGTCATGATCGGCATGGGTACCGTGCTCTCGCTTGTTAAAGTGTTCGAGCTGCCTTACGGGGGTTCGGTCACCTTATTCAGCATGGTACCGGTGATTTTCCTCGGCTTTGTGTACGGGCCGAAATGGGGCCTTTTATGCGGCGCGGTTTTCGGGGCGCTGCAGGGGCTTTTGGGCGCGACCATGTCTTCGGCCTTTGCCGGCCAGCAGTGGTGGGGCGTGGCGCTGATTTTACTGCTGGACTATCTCTTCGCTTTTTCGGCTCTTGGCCTGTCCGGCATATTCCGCCAGCTTATCGGGAACCCGGCCGCGTCGTTTGCCACGGGTACGCTGGCGGCTTCTTTGATGCGCCTGGCCTGCCATTTCGTCTCGGGCGTTATCCTTTTCGGCGGTTATGCCGAATGGTATTTCACGCAGGAGGGTTTCCCCGCGTTCGGCGCCAGGATACTCGAAAGATATTCCGGTATCGGGCTGTCGGCGGTTTACTCTTTGATTTACAACGCGTCCTATATGCTTCCCGAAACGGCGCTGGCCGTTTTCGCCGCCGTTGTGCTGGCCAGCGTCAAACCCGTAAGGGAAAAATTGTTCCAGGCTCGCACATAATGTAATGAAATTGTAAACAATGGCCCATGCGTTTGAAAACCGGCCTCAAAGGTGTTAGAATAACCCTGTTATTGCATAAGGGGGAATATTTTTGGCGTTTATTGATGATAAAAAAGACAAAGATCAATCCGGGAAAGGACTCGACCCCGCAGACGAGATTCTCAAACGGCTCGAAGAGATGAAGGCAAACACCGAAAACACGGCGGGCGAAGATGATTTTTCACCGGACGGCGGCGAGTTCCCGCCAGAGGACAGCGGCAGCCGGGAGGATACCGTCGAGGAGGATGAAGAGTCCGGCGAGCCCGAGGAAGGCGAGGTTCTGCAGGCAAAGGCGCCGCTGGGCGTTACGGCGATGCTCTACGCGTTTGCGATGTTCCTGCTAACCGGCTTCTCGGTGCTTTATCTGGTTTTCACCGTCAACATCACCGTACCGGTCTACCAGGCGAGAAACTTTGAAGCCGAAAAACGGTACGGCGACGCGTCCGACAAATACACCCAGGCCGGCGAAAAAGCCTCCTCAATCAACGACCTTCTGAGCAATCCCGGGTTTTTTGCCACGGGAACAAGAACGTATGTCAGCCAGCAGCACGCTCTCGCGTCGGCGTCCAACCCAATTTCCGTCGGCGAATCCATCGCCGGCACCTATAAGGACGACTCCGGGCTCAAGGGGCCCTGGCTGAAAGAACTGAAAACCTATCTCGACGAATACAACGCTTTTCTCAAAACCAGGGATGCGGTCCAGGCGATTATCGGCGACTACACCTCGAGCCCTCCCGAGAAAATTCCCTTCGACGACCTTGCCAATCAGATTGAGGCGCTGAAATCCAAAAACAAATATCCCGCCTATCTGCTCGATTATTTCAAATGCTATGTCGCCGCCCTTGCCGAACGGGGGGCCGACAAGGAACTTGAGATGATCCTCGAAGTCAAAAAACAGGTGCCCGACAAGGGCTGGCTCTACAACGGCTATATTGCCGACATCTACAAGCGCCTCGAAAAATACGATGAAGCCGCCAAGATTTACCGCGAGGCCGTGAAGGATAACCGCAACGACACGCTGTCCTATGTCAACCTCGCCGAAACTTATCTGCGCAAGGGCGACACGGCGGGCGCGATGAAGGTGTGGGAGGAACTTGACCGCTACAACAAGACGGCGCCCGATAACTACCGGCTGAAGGCCGAGATCTACCGCAGGCAGAAAAAATTCGAGGCGGCCGCGGCCGTTTGCGAAAAGGGGATTAAGGAGACGGGCGGCTCCACGGAACTGTTCCGCCAGCAGGCAATCGTTCTGCTGCTGCAGGGCAAAACGCAGGAAAGTTTCGAGGCCGTTTACAACGCCTATTCCACCGCCTATTACAGCGGCGACACCAGCCTGGAGCTGATGAACACCATCGCCTTATGCGCCGGCCTCACCGAAAAAGCGCTGCCCGCCGAAGTCGGCAAACTCAAAACGCAAAGCGACGCGGCGAAAAAAGCGGCCGATGCGCTCAAGCCCGAAGCGGACCGGCTGAAACTCGAAGCGGACGTTGCCAAAAAAGAGATGGACGAACTGAAAAAGAGCGCCGACCTCCTGGCGAAGGATCAAGACAAAAACGACCAGGCGAAAAAACAGTACGAGGCCGCCAAAGCCGCATACGACATCGCCAAGAAAGAATACGACGCGGTGAAAAAACAATACGATACGGCGAAAAAGGCCTATGACACCGCCAAGAAGAAGGCCGACAGCACAAAAACCGCGTACGACCGCGCCTCCGGCGTTCTGG
>Ga0116184_10000229_pt1 | contig 70499 bp, 52 predicted proteins | sample AD_JPNNA5_MetaG_FD_89886 | JGI IMG/M metagenome (GOLD analysis project Ga0116184, IMG submission 89886) | Active sludge microbial communities of municipal wastewater-treating anaerobic digesters from Japan - AD_JPNNA5_MetaG | ecosystem: Engineered > Bioreactor > Anaerobic > Digestate | place... | reverse complement strand
TTCGTATCCATACTTATCATCTGTTTTTGTGTTGCTTTTTCTTTCCCAAAGCAACTGGTTTAACATTATAAGTGGTATACTTTTCAACGAGAATGTGGTATACTTTTCAATTAATATATACACAAAACTAAACCAGAACACTGTATTTTTGTATATAACAGCTATTTGCAGAAATCTATATCATAATATTATCAAATACTTTTCAGAGAAAATCAAATCATTAAAGCCTACGTTCAGGTTTAAAAAGTTTTTGTTCCGGTTCATTATTTTGGCAGCAAAATGGATTAAAAGATCAAGACAAAACTATCTGAGAATATATGGTAAGCTAAACATCTCGACCTGACATACACGCCAGAATTTATTATTGATCAGATTATAAGTTGCTTGGCGACATAGGTAATGTGTGTCCCGTAATTAAAAAATGGAAGAAAATCATATAATTGATGTGGATTTTTATTTGAAATAATGCTCTTTATTGAAATAAAACATGAATACTAATAGCTAAGTCATCACAACCACCTCAAATAAAACTGCAGAATCCTTATTAAAATCAAACATGCGGAATTAAGGGGCCATCGGGAACCGCAGTTTCATCTGCTGTAACGTCACACCAGGAATATCAACCCCGGAGCGGGAGCTAATCTTTATACACATTTATTACCGTGCTGGTATATGAGAGATTATCTTGAGAGAGCCAGGGATGATGTCCTGTTATATGATGGAGATCCCTCACCCACCAGCCGGCGGTTTCGGGATGACATGGTTCTTTTTGTGAAGAGTCGGGGGAATGAGGCGGGGCGTTTTGCTGTAAAGTCAATACAAGATAAAAAATTCATATCAAAACGCCCCGCCTCATTCCCCATAATCCCCTTATTTACAGTGTCATCCCGAATGAGTCAATCCTGAGTTTACGAAGGATTGACGAGTGAGGGATCTCCTTCTTTTGGTAGAAAATTTATGAGAGTTGCATATAAAAAATTGCTATTGATAAATCAAATCCGGAAGAAATCTTCACTAAGCGCTCGGATCTTCGAGAGTTTTTTTTGCAGGCTTCCGGGAATTGTCTCCTATATATTTTATAAGCTCCCTGACAGATAAAACATCAGTCCTCTCATCCACGGACCATCCTTTTTCTACCGGGGCCACTATAAAGGTGTGATCTGGCCTGATCGTATCTATGGCGAAACGGTTACCTTTATTAAGCTTTGGCGACAGAGATGACTTGCATTCAATTGCATAAACCCCTTTTTCTGTTTCAGCTACTATATCAATCTCTGCACCATTGCTCGTTCTGAAGAAGCTGAGATTTACTTCCGGCATGTGGCCTTTTATATTTGTCAGCACAACTGATTCCCACAGGCTTCCAAAGACATAGTGTCCGCTTATCTGGTCGAATCCCCTTATCCCCAACAGACGGGCCGTTACTCCTGTATCAGATATATACACTTTGGGGGCTTTTATTATTCTTTTTCCAAAGTTAGTATGATAAGCTGGTAATATGTCGACCATGAAAGTTCCATTCAGCAGATCTATGTAATTTCTTATGGTAGTATTACTGACACCCAGCGAATTCCCAAACGAAGAATAATTAATTGTCTGACCGTTATTATGAGCAGTCATCTGCCATAGTCTTCTCATTGTCGAGGGTGAAAATCCTGACCATAACAAGAGGTCACGTTCCAGGAAAGTGGATATAAAATCATCAAGCCATCCGGCAGAGCTTTGATCATCTTTAGCGAGAAGACTTCTTGGAAATCCTCCCCTGCATATGTAATCATTCAGGGAATATTTATCCTCTGTTTCAGATAAAAGGAATGGCGTCAGTCTTTTATACGATACCCTTCCTGCAAGACTTTCGGATGATTGCTGCAACAAATCTCTTGATGCTGACCCAAGTATTAAGAATCTGCCATTCCCCTGCCATTCGTCGCAGAGGCTCCTTATCAACGGGAATATCCCTGGGTTACGCTGTATTTCATCCAGTACGATCAGCTTATCCTTCTGCGACTGTAAGAACCATTCGGCATTATCCAGCTTAACAAGATCAGAAGGTTTTTCAAGGTCAAGGAAAACAGCATTGCTCCTCCTCTTTAATATATTTCTTGCCAGAGTCGATTTTCCACACTGCCTCGGTCCTGTTATTACTGTCACCGGGTTTTTTTCCAGCGAATCCAGCACCAGATCTTCGAGGTACCTTTTTATATACATAGACATCATATTAACCATGCAAATATAAATATTATTTTTTAATTTACATGGTATTTCTTAGATATTTACTCACCAGCTCTATCCGGGGGCCGGAAACCAAATTTCGTTACTTATCTCCTAAAGAGCATGAGTGCACCCTAGTCTTTAAATACACTTACTGGCTTGCTGATTTTCATGAATCATTTTCGGTGCGCTCTTCCGACATATCAGTATCAGATCCTGTCAATACGAAGGATATTACCTTAGGTGAGCTCTCCCTACAAATCGGATCCGTTCATCTCCTGCCATCCGGCGCTTTCCATATTTCCAAATCCTCCCTGAAACATAATTTCAATTATTCTCCCAAAATTTCAAGTTTTTGAAACATAATTTCTATGTACATGCCTGCTTTCTGTAAGACCTTTGTATTATAGGTGACAAGGTTATTAATCTCTTACCAAATAGAAAATAATATGAAGACTTTAAAGAAGGTTTTATTTTTAATCACAGGAATATGCCTGCTGGTTGCATGTTCTAAATCTGACCACTTCTGGGGTGGTGAACCATTGGGTAACACCATGAAAAACGGCCCAGTTAAACCAGTCGAAGTAACATTACCTTTTAAAGTAGATCTTGTTGGTGAATATATAGCTGTTTTTCCGGATCAGGAATGCTGGTCTGAGGAAACACAGTATGACTTTAGAATAATTGTCGATGCTGAGGGTACCGGTACTCACCTTGGAAAAATAACAGGGAACTTTAACTTTTGTGCCAATTGGAGCACGGGTTTCTACGGGCCAACCGTCACCCATTTCACTGCAGCCAACGGAGACATCTTATTTGTATCATGCCAGGGTCAGGTAATTGACGGCAGACTTCCCGACCATCCTGAGGATGTAAACAGCTACTGGAAAGATCCGTTTGTAATATTAGGCGGCACCGGACGTTTTGAAGGTGCAACCGGAGGAGGTATGACTGACGACTATAACCGTGATTCATATCCGGCCAATTCATTCCACCACTGGAAAGGAACGATTACGTTATTAAAATGAAAGTGATTTTTCAAAGATTGGGGTCAGGTTAAATATATCAAAGGATTCATAAGCTTTGATAAAGTTTGGGTTAAATGGAAAAGTGAGGCTCCGATCCGACCTCACTTTTTTTTATCTCCTCATCTCCCCCTCACCCCTTCAACTTTTCAACGCTTCAACCCTTCAACCTTCCTCTTGGCGGAACTGCATTTCTTCTTTCATTGTCTTCAACTTTACCTCCCCCTTCCTTGACTTTAATCCGATAATAGCGTAAATTTGATTGAAATACAGGACGAAACCTGAATATTAACCTTTCTAACCTCTTAACATTATGGCAAGTATTATCCCCGGTTATGAATACGACATCTTCATCAGCTACCGCCAGAAAGACAATAAGTATGATGGCTGGGTGACAGAGTTTATCGACCACCTGAAAAGGGAAATAGAGGCTACTTTTAAAGAAGACGTCTCAATCTATTTCGATGAGAACCCGCATGATGGACTTCTGGAGATCCATAATGTTGATAAAAGCCTTGAATCGAAGCTGAAATCTCTCATTTTCATGCCTGTTATCTCGCAGACTTATTGCGATCCGAAGAGCTTTGCGTGGCAGAATGAGTTTGTAGAATTCAATAAAATGGCCTCGGCAGATCAGATTGGAAGGGATATAAAACTTCCGTCCGGAAATGTATGCAGCAGGATAATCCCGATAAAGATCCACGATCTCGATGCTGCAGATACCGAACTGCTGGAAAATGAGATGGGCTGCAGACTCCGGTCTATCGACTTTATCTATTCCAGCGCCGGTGTCAACAGACCTCTTAAACCCGACGACAATCCCGATAAAAACCTGAACAGGACCTATTACCGAGATCAGATAAACAAAGTTGCCAACGCAGTCAAGGATGTAATTTACGGCCTTCATCCTGATGAGAAAAAGAGAACCACCAAGTCATACAGAACGAGGGCACAGGAAGGCTACATTCATGAGCAGCAGAGATCGGTAGCCGAAGTTTTTGCCCCTCCAAAAAGATTACCCGGTAAATTGATGGTCCCAATTGTCCTGGGATTAGCTATAATAGTGGCAATGATATTCCTGATCCCAAAACTGACACAAAAAGCAGGCGAAAAAAAGTCATACGACGACACGATTAAAAAGGCAATAGCCGTCATGCCTGTTTCGAACTTTACCGGAAATCCTGACCTGGATTATATAGCATCAGGAATCCAGGACGCTTTATGCGGCCAGTTAGGTCAGCTGAGTAATCTTATTGTAAGACCCAGGGCGTCAACATTGCAGTTTAAAGACAGCGAAGAACCGGTCCAGCAAATAGCAAAAAAACTCAGTGTTAATAATATTGTCGAATCTTCAATAAAGGGAACTGAGGATAACCTTCAGATTGAAGTCAAATTGATTGAAGCTTTCCCTGGAGAAAAATATATCTGGGCCTCTGTGTTCAATCAGGACTGGACGAGTATAACAAATACATACAGTGAAATAGTGCGTCGCATAATGGACGGTATTCAAATCAAGATTCTGCCTCAGGATGAGAACAAACTGGCAAAGAAGAAGGGTCACAATCCCGAAATACTTAAAGCGTATGACAGGGGAATTTACTTTATGAACAAAAGGACAGCGGAGGATTTTGAAAAAGGAGTTAAATGTTTTAATGAAGCTATTGGAATTGACCCTGCAGATCCTTTACCGTACCTTGGACTGGCAATCGGGTACGGAACAGCCGGGCATACTTCTGCCGTATCGCAGGATGCAAAAAGCAGGGCAAGAGGTTATGCTTTAAAAGCACTCTCTCTCGATTCAGCCCTTGCTGATGCCTATGTAGTTCTGGCTGAACAGTATCTGTATACCGACTGGGATTTCCCGGCAACGGAGAAAGCACTAAAACGTGCAATGGAAATAAATCCAAATATACCATCAGTTCATTATACATACGGATGGTACCTGGCCCTTTGCAACAAAATTGATGAGGCCGTTGCAGAAATGAAAAAAGCTGTTGAGATCGATCCTACCGATCAGGTCAGCCAGGGTTATTTAGCCTGGTTACACCTTTACTTTGGACATTTTGAGCATGCATTAGCTGAAGCGCAAAAATTACTTCAACTCCCCACTGACAGCACTCTCGGACTTTTCCTCATTGGATCAGCATATTCAGAAATGGGAATGCATTACGAAGCCATCGAAACTCATAAGAAGGGCCTGGCTATAAGCCCCGGATACGAAAGTGGACTGGCCATTGCTTATGTCAGAGCAAATCAGAAAGACAAAGCCCTGGAAGTGGTAGCAGAGATGGAAAAAAGCCGCGACTATTGGTGGTATGCCTGGGGATTGGCAGAAGTATATGCTACACTCGGAGAAAAGAAAAAGGCTATCGATTGTCTTGAAATAGTATATAAAAACCGTGGAGATTTTATGCCATGGGTCAAAGCAGATTTCTATTTTAAACCATTGCTTAAAGAACCTGGATTTATTGACATAACAAACAGATTAAAACTTCCAGCCTAAGGTTTTATGAATTTTTTATCTTAATTCATTTGTTTTCCTTTCTCAAAAAGCTAGTTTTGAGAAAAGGTTTATCAATGGCATTACAGGTAGAGGATCTGGAAGATCAGTCTAAATACAGGCAGATACAAAAAGTGCCCTATGATGAGCTGATAACTTTTGTCCTTGAATATCTGAAACGCAGAACAGGTCTGATGGTTTTCTTCTGGTCGGTGTGCATTGTGCTTATCGGACTTGCATTGACTATCAGAATAAACATTGCCGGATATTTTCCCTTAAAGAATATTATGATTCACAGCCTTCTCGGCCTTGTTGTTTTCCCTGTAATCATAATACCGGTTCATGAATTCTTTCATATTATCCCCTTCTGGATAATCGGAGCAAAAAGGATAAGGATCGGCATGGACCTTAAACAGTATATGTTCTATGTGACAGCCCACAAACATGTTGTTCCTGACAGTCAGTTCAGGCTCATAGGTTTTTTCCCGTTTTTAATTATCAGTGCCTGTCTGATAGTTCTTATACTTTTCCTGCCGGGTTTATGGAAATGGAGCTTTTCACTTCTTCTTTTCGTGCATACCACTATGTGCGCCGGCGATTTTGCCATGATGAATTTCTTCAGACTCAACAGAAAAAAGAAACTTTACACCTGGGACGATGCTGATAAGAAGATCGCTTATTTTTATGAGGAGATATGATTGGGGGTGCAAGGTGCAAGTTGCTCGGAGCACAGCGACGATTCCGCGCAGAAAAGGGTGCAGGGGGCAGTGAGACGAGGAACGTAGTTGGACGAACGGAGTGAGGAAATCCAGAGTATCGGAAAACCAAGTTCCGCGCCAGCGAAAGGGAGCGGTGAGTTATGAGTAGTGAGTTTACTGATGAGGAAAATCTGCGATAATCTGCGCTCCCCATAACTATCGGGACTGCGTGAAATAAAAAACTTACCAGATTTTCCGACTCTAAAACTCTAAGACCAGAAGACTAGGGGACTAGAAGACCATAAGACTATAAGACTAGAAGACTAGAAGACTAAAAACTACTATAATGAAAAAACTAAGGTTAATCCTATTCCTGCTCGTTCAACCCTTTCAACTTTGAAACGCTTCAATATTTCAAAGTTCTAATCTTTTCAACGCTTAAACTTTCTTCAGAATTCCTGCTTTGCCAGCTTCAGTACATCATCGTCCCTGGTTATCGGGCGCAGCCTGAAGGAGTATTCGTATCCTCTTTCCAGCAGCCTGTATTCAGGGTGTATCGGTGCACCCCAGCTGTCATCACCACCAACACCCATCTGCCCAAGATCAATATTCAGATTGACAAGATCACGCGGAATAACATCATTTGTGTGCGTATTGGCGCTTTTTGCATCTTTGCGATACTGCGACAGTTTGCCCGGTGATTCGAAATCGTCATGGATGTTATTGAGCGCTGCAAAGCAGATAACCGGATCTCCGGTGATCAGCAATCCTGAACCATTATCGTCTGTGAGCGTAAGCCATCGTGTATCTGTTTTATAGCCGTTCTCCTGGGGCCTGATGTAAGGAACATATTGCGCGGTAACTGTACTTTCGTAAAGACCAATAAGAGCAGATGTTTTTCTGTCGGAGTAATTCTCATGCGGGCCCCTGCCAAACCATTTCAGATTGGTGAATGCTGAAGGAAGCTGCATCTGCATTCCCATCCTTGGTATTTCAGGAAGATCAGCGGATACTTTTTCGAATGAATTCGTGATAATTATATCCCCTGATCCCAATATTGTGTATGCAGATGAGTATCCGGCAATTTTTTTATCCGCGGGATCCAAGATATCATACCTGAACACAACAATCACTTTCCCTATTTCCGGCTGACGTATATCAGCTTTTGTTATAATAGCTCTTTCTCCGGCCTTTTTCCATATACCCAGTCTCCTGTCCATTCCATAACCGTAATCATTATCAGTCGGAGGTCTCCAGAAATCAGGTTCGGGAGCTTTCTTTATCAGCTCTTTTCCCTTATAGGACAAGGATATCATCCTGCCTTTCTCAAGATCAAAAACTGCTTTCAGATCTGTTCCTGCAACTTCAAGGTTCTTTCCGGAGGTATTTGTCTGAAGCATTGGTAGAGCGGATGGCGCCTGGATCTTCCTCGTTTCAACAGGAAGACTGAACTGTGCACAGGCATAAACATTACCTTCCGGTACCAGGTTCCATTCTTCATTCCTTGTCATCCGTACATTAAGGAAATATTCAGTGGCAGGTTCCGGAACAAACTTCTTCAGCGGTAGCATAACATCAAGCGCATTTCCAGGTTTAAAATCAGGCAATGGTACATTGCCCGATTGTAAAATATGCCCGTCAGCGACTACTTCCCACTCAAAACTGAAAACCGACAGGTTTGTAAAATCGTATTTATTTCTGATCCTGATTAATCCGTTTTTCAGATCAATCGGGTCAAAACCAACATATTGATATACCTTCTTAACTTCAGCCAGACCGGGTTTTGGTGTTCTGTCAGGCCAGGTCAGCCCGTTGATGCAGAAGTTCCCGTCACTTGGTACTCCCTCCTCACCAAAATCCCCTCCATAAGCCCAGTATTTTTCACCATTCCCGTCAGTTGTCAGAATTCCCTGGTCAACCCAGTCCCAGACAAAAGCTCCCTGAAGCTTCGGGTATTTCTCTATCACGTCCCAGTAATCCTGCAGGTTACCAGTGGAATTACCCATTGCATGAGCATATTCACACATAATCAGTGGTCTGTCATTCTTTTCATCCTTTGCATATGCTTCTAAATATTCGATCCTTGAGTACATGGGACATACAATGTCTGTGTGTCTTTCCGTAGTATTCGTAGACTTTTCGGCTCTTTCATATTGAACAGGGCGGGTAAGATCCCTCTCTTTTGTCCATTTATAATTATTAAGGAAATTATGACCATCGCCGGCTTCATTTCCAAGCGACCAGATAATTACCGAAGGATGGTTTTTATCTCTTTCCACCATAGCTTTCATCCTTACTAAATGAGCCTCTGCCCATTCAGGCTTATCCGCAAGAGTGATATCCTTGTTATAACCTATCCCATGCGATTCTATGTTGGCTTCATCAATCAGGTAAAGGCCGTATTTATCACACATATCATACCAGAGTTCCTGCTGGGGATAATGTGAGGTTCTGACTGCGTTAATGTTGTGGCTCTTCATTACCCGTATGTCTTTCAGTATAGTGGCCCCATCAATCACGTGTCCGTTAACATCATGATGTTCGTGGAGATCTGTTCCCTTCAGATAGATGGCAACACCATTCACAAGTAACTGAGAATCTTTTATCTCCACTTTCCGGAATCCAATCTTCGAACTTACACATTCCAGTATATCCCCGTCAGCTTCCTGCAATGTAATAAGCAATGTATACAGATCAGGTGTTTCTGCTGACCATTTTTTAATTTCAGGGAAGCTCTTTACAAAATCTATTTCAGTCTTATTCCCGGAGAGATCCACTTTTCGTGATTCGGAAAAAAGGCTTTGTCTCCCATTAAACAGTGAAGCATTGACAAGCATCTCATCAGCCTTTTCAGTGGTGCTTTTCAACCTGATATTAAGTTTCAGTAATCCGTCCCTGTAATTATTCTCCAGGTCACCAACGGCAAAGAAATCTTCAATATACACTCTCGGGCGTGCATGCAGAAATACACTTCGCTGGATGCCGCTCATTCTCCAGAAATCCTGATCTTCCAGGTAACTCCCGTCACACCATCTGTATACTTCAACAGCAATTGAATTCCTGCCTCTCTTAAGATACTTTGTTATGTTGAATTCAGCCGGCGTCTTACTGTCCTCACTATAACCAACAAGCTGTTCATTTACCCATACATAGAATGCAGAAGCTACCGCTCCGAAGTGAAGAAAGACCTCTTTATTTTTCCATTCTGAAGGAACTTTGAAAAATCTTTTGTAAGAACCGACAGGGTTATAATCATGTTTGATGAACGGAGGATTTTTCTCATAAGGGTAGGAAACATTCACATAAATCGGAACATCATATCCTTTCATTTCCCAGTTTGAAGGGACCTCAATATCATCCCATCCACGTGTATCAAAATCATCCCTGAAGAACCAGGAGGGTCTCTGATCAGGTGATTTCACGAGATTGAATTTCCAGATGCCATCAAGGGAAAGGAGATTCGGAGAATTGGCACTCACACCTTCAAGTGCTGATTCCTGATCACCATAACTTATAAATGATGCATGCGGTTCTTCCCTGTTCTGACCTGTTACTCCGGGATTCTCCCAGTCGCGAGGGTCTTTTTCCGTGAATGCAACATCCTTATAATCCCGGTATTGTTTGCAGCCTGCAAAAAGAAGAACTGCAATAAAAAAGTAAAGAATATATCCTTTCATTTCACTAAAAAATTAATCTTTCTTATCTGGTCCGGACTTGCATTCAACATCAGAACAGACCGGATATTTTTCCTGAACCATCAATATCGATCTTTTCGGCAGAAGGAATATTTGGAAGTCCGGGCATTCTCATTATCGTTCCGGCAATCGGAACGATGAATCCGGCTCCCGACGAAAGCTCCACTTCCCTTATCTTTATTGTGAAGCCTTTCGGACATCCTCTTACGTTTGGATCGTCTGAAAGAGATTTCTGGGTTTTAGCTATACAAACAGCAAGGTTTCCGAGGCCCAGTTTTTCTATTTTTTCAAGCTTGGTTTTTGCCTTGACAGTATATTCTACATGATCCGCCCCGTACATCTTTTTGCAGATAGTTTCAATTTTCTCTTCAAATGTCCACGACAGATCGTAGAGTGGTTTAAAGCAATCCGGACAGCCGGTAACAGAATCAAGGACTTTTTCAGCCAGTTCGATAGCCCCCTTCCCCCCTTTTGCCCACGCTTCATTAACTGCCACCTGAACATTTTGTGATTTACAGTATCGCACAAGCAGGTCAAGTTCTGCGTCAGTGTCTGATTCGAACCTGTTAATAGAAACAACCGGATTGAATCCGAAATACTTCATATTTTCAATATGCTTATTAAGGTTATCAAAGCCCTTTTGCAAAGCATCCGTATCTTCATTCTGGAGCGATGATAATTTCGCTCCTCCATGATATTTTAAAGCTCTCACGGTTGCAACAATTACAACCGCATGGGTTTTAAGGTTTCCGAACTGGGATTTAATATCGAAAAATTTCTCTGCTCCCAGTTCACTTGCAAAACCTGCTTCAGTAACAACAATATCACTTAATGAAAGCCCGGTCTTTGTGGCAATTATCGAGTTAGTTCCCTGTGCAATGTTTGCGAAAGGTCCCCCGTGAATCAAGGCAGGTGTTCCTTCCAGTGTCTGGACAAGATTTGGTTTGATAGCATCCTTAAGAAGAGCTGCCATTGCGCCCTGTGCATTAAGATCGCGTGCGAATACCGGTTTATCGGAATAGGTATAACCAACAAAGATATTACCAAGCCTTTTCTTAAGGTCAGTCAGATCCTGTGCCATGCATAATGTTGCCATTACCTCAGATGCTGCTGTAATCTCGAATCCCGATTGTCTGGGTACACCTTCAGTCGTTCCCCCCAGACCGATAACTATATCCCTGAGTGACCTTTCATTCATATCCATCACCCTTTTCCATTCGATGGTCCTGGGGTCAATACCAAGATTACCCTCTTTTAGCTGTATATTATTGTCTATCAATGCAGCAAGCAGATTATGTGCTTTTTCAACTGCTGAGATATCTCCGGTAAAATGAAGATTTATATCTTCCATTGGGATAACCTGGGAATATCCGCCTCCTGCAGCACCGCCTTTTATACCAAATACAGGGCCGAGCGACGGTTCACGAAGCACAACTGTCGCCTTCTTCCCGAGAAGGTTAAGACCCTGAGCCAATCCGATCGATGTTGTTGTCTTCCCTTCACCTGCCGGTGTAGGGGTAATTGCCGTAACAAGGATCAACTTTGCCCTTTTTATCTTTTCTTCGTCAATGAAATGTAACGGGATCTTTGCCTTGAACTTCCCATATAACTCCAGTTCGTCACGGGGTATGCCAAGCTTGTCAGCTATCTTGACAATAGGCTGTATTTTAGCCTCCTGCGCGATCTCTATATCTTTTTTCATAAATGAGTAATAATATCAAAACCGGATAAAAAAAATATCTGATACTTAACCTTTAAATTTAGTGAGTTTTATTTCTTTTTTTGTTAAATTGGGTCAGATATAAATTTAAACAATAAAATAATTACGGATCCATGGAGAAAAAGATTAACGAACTTTATTCTGATTACAGAAAAGGTGAATTAAGCCGTCGTGAATTCCTAAAAAAACTTACAGCGATTGCCGGAAGTACGGCAGCTGCATCGATGCTTTTACCTATCCTGGAAGAAAATGAAAAATCAGCTCCTGACATGCAGAACACTGATCCTGATCTTGTAGCCGAATTCATTAAGTATCCGGGTGCAACTGGCGATATGAGAGCCTACCTTGCAAGACCTAAAAAAGGGAATAAATTTCCTGCAGTTATCGTGATCCATGAAAATAGAGGATTAGTACCTCATATTCAGGATGTTACAAGAAGAATGGCTAAAGAGGGATTTCTTTCACTGGCTCCCGATGCTCTCTCACCGGTTGGCGGCACACCAGATGATGTAAGCAACGTTGGCGAACTTTTTAAAAAACTGGATTCTGAAGAGACAACCAAAAATTTTGTTGCTGCCGTCAAATATCTGAAAACCCATCCTAACTCGAACGGGAAGGTTGGATGTACAGGATTCTGCTGGGGTGGAGCCATGACAAACCAGGTAGCTGTAAATGCTCCGGATCTTAACGCAGCTGTTCCATATTACGGAAGACAACCCTCAGCAGAGGATGTTGCAAAGATAAAAGCTCCCGTTATGGCACACTATGCCGAGAACGATCAGGGAATAAATGCCGGCATTGCCGCATTTGAAGAAGCTCTCAAGAAGAATAACATTGAATATCAGATCTTCACATATCCGGGAACAGGCCATGCCTTTAACAATGATACCAATCCTTCCCGTTATAACGAGGAAGCGGCAAAACTGGCATGGCAGAGGACTGTGGGGTTCTTTAAAGCGAAACTGAAATAACGGCGCAACGGGATCAAGGCTTTACGGCGTTAAGGCGTTAAGGCGTTAAGGCATTAGGGCGTTAGGGCTTCACCTTGTTCATTTAGAAGGACTTGCCTTAATGCTTCGATGAAGGGAAGACAGTGATTGAAGAACATCTTATACCCACTGCAGAGATAATTTAATCCCGGCTCTCCGTCAGGAGTCATGATGAAACGGTTCTTCGGACATTCACCGTTGCACATATCCAGAACATTGCATTCGCGGCAACAGCCGGGAAGAGTTGATGATTTGGCCTTCCCGAATTCCAACTGCCTGTTGTCGTTCAGGAACCCGGATAACGTACCAGCATTTATATTTCCGATAAGGTGGTCTTTGTCGACATAATGATCACATGAATAAAAATCTCCATTATGCTCGACAACTGGTACTCCACCGCAATTGACTTTAAATATACAGAGAGTGTGATCCCTGTTAAAAGCTTTCCTTGTTGCTTCCTCAAATATCTGGATCGTTATTCTTTCAATGTCATTCACTATCCATTTATCGAAAACGGTGCAGAGAAATTGTCCGAATTCATCTGAAGGAACTGACCTGGCAGTTACACAACCCGGTAAACCCGGCTCCGTCTCAACAAGCGGAAGAAATGTAATATACTTTGTACCAAGGCTTTTTAGAAAATCATAGATCTGCAGCGGATATTTTACATTAGCGGAATTTACAACACAGAGGATCTCTGTTGTAACCTGGTGTTTCCTGAGGAGTTCATATCCACGCAGTACCCTCGCCAGAGATGGTTTTCCGGCGCTAAAATGCCTGTTAATGTTGTGAAATTCATCCGGACCGTCAATACTTATTCCGACCATGAATTTTTCTGCTGCAAGGAATCTGCACCAGCTATCATCAAGAAGGGTCCCGTTGGTCTGAATACCATTAATAGCCCTTTTCCCGGGAGGCAACAGTTTACGCTGCAGGGCTACTGCTTTTCTGAAAAACTCAAGACCAGCCAGCGTTGGTTCGCCTCCATGCCATGAGAACAAAACATAATCTTCATCTGAAGCATCAATCAGCTGCCGGGTATATTTCTCAAGTGTCTCATCATTCATCAGGAAAGTACCATCCGGGTAAAGTGAATCCTTTTCCAGATAATAACAATAACTGCAATTCATATTGCATCTTGCACCGGCTGGTTTGACAAATACCTGAAAATCATTGAATTCTTCAGTCATAATCAGCATCAGATAATTTTAACGCTACTCCCAATCCAAAATTTTATTCTGAACAGAGCCCGGATCAGCGTACTTTATTCTCCATTCCGCCGGATAATAATTGTTTATCCTGGAACCAATATTATTCGCAAATCCCATATTCATTCCGCTATATCGGAATATGTTCCAGCCCTTAGGGCAATTTACTCCCCTGAGGTCTTTACGTCCCAGATAATCAAGAGCCTGCCCCGGATCAAGATCCACCACAGGGAATGATCCTTCTCTGTATGAAAGCGACATCGCAAGTTCATGTGAAGGAATAAAGTTATTACCCTTCCTTGTACATATCGTTGTCCCCCATCTGATCATTTTAACCTTACCAGTCAGCCTGTTAAGGTCGTCGGGAGTCCCTGCTGTAGCTAAAAGCTCATCACCGGCTCTGATCATCGTATCCGGATCAAATAAGGTCCACCCTTCTGCAATATTCCTTTCTTCCTTTGTTAAATGGATGTTGTTCAATGTCTTTGCTATACGGACATCAGGATTATCTCCTTCAGCCTTCCGGAGGACTGAAATAAAGAGTCCCTCCCCTTTTATCCTTCCGGGATAAAATCCGTAACCATATATTCCTCCATAATTTATTTCTGTAATGCCGGGAAATTCAGAAATATCAAGTTTTAAGCTAACAACCTCATAATGATCCGATAACCATTTGATGTTCCTCTCATTTTCTTCGGGGTTGAGTGTGCAGGTACTGTAAATCAGGATCCCGTCCTTCTTAAGAGCCGGCCAGATATCCATCAGTATCCTTTTCTGCCTGTCGGAACAGAGCCGGGCATTTTTTTCTGACCATTCCGCTACTGCAACAGAATCGCGGAACATTCCTTCTCCTGAACAGGGAGCATCAACAAGAATAATATCAAAAAAACCCGGAATTCTGCCAAAAATGGCCGGATCGCTCTGACTTACAATTGAATTTGACAATCCCCATTTAGTAAGGTTCTCCCTGAGAATTGCCGCACGTGCCCTGATGACTTCGTTGGCTAACAGTAGGCCTTTCTCGCATAACAATGAGGACAGATGAGTGCTTTTGCCACCCGGCGCGCCACATAGATCCAGAATGCGGAGATTATCCCATGGATCAATTATCTGCCTGAATATCTGTTCAAGGAACATTCCAGAAGCCTCCTGAGGATAATATGCACCCGCATGGAAAAGAGGATCAAGTATATAGGAAGGTCTCCTCTTAAGATAGTAACCATCACTGCACCAGGGGACACGCTCTGAATCTTTTGGAATCCTGTTCCATTTCTTCCGGTTAAGGCGGATACTGACAGGAGAAGGTTCTTTAAGAGCATCCAGAAGAGACTCGCTGTCAATGTAATCCTGCTTCTTCAGCCTTTTTATGAAAGCATCCGGAAAAACCATATTGATCAGTTAAGAAAACCTATATGAAAGTACTTTAAGCAAAATCCGGACTATTCACGTCTGTTTTTTAATATGTCAGTACTGGTACCGGATTTCCTTCGCCACAGATAAAATACCGGTATCCCTATCAGTACAAGGATAAGCCCGGGAAATGTATATCTGGGTTTATAAATCAGCAATATGATCATTATTGCAACAGTAGTTAGTATATACAATGCCGGTACAACTGGATAGCCGAAAGCTTTATAGGGTCTGGGTATGTCTGGACGTTTTACTCTCAATATGAAAATTGAAAAGATTGTCAGGGAGAAGAAAATAAGAACTGCAAAGATCACATAATCAAGAAGATCACTGTATGTTCCTGATAAACATAATAATACAGACCATATCCCCTGAACTGCAATTGCAAATCCGGGTACCCCGAAACGATTCAGTTCTCCTGCTTTCCTGAAAAACAGGCCATCCTTTGCCATTGCATAGTAGACTCTCGGACCTGCAAGAATAAGTGCCTGGTTGCATCCGAATGTGCTTACAATAATGAATAAAGCCATTATAATTGCCGCATAGTCTCCCAGTATGACGTACATAGCTGAAGTAGCTACCCGGTCATCGGTTGCAAACTGGATCCCCCTTGATACTACATCGGTTCCATCAGGTGATCCCGCAAGAGGCAATACCCTGATGTAAATATAATTTGTCAGAAGATATATTATTGTTACAATGAGAGTGCCTAAAAGCAGGCTGAGCGGGACATTCCTCCTCGGATTGACAACTTCTCCTGAGATATAGGTTACGTTATACCAGGCATCAGATGCAAACAGCGATCCGACCAGAGCGGTTCCTACTGCAGCTACTATACCGAAGCCTTTAAGCGGAATTACCTGGTTATCAGCTCCTGTTCTGCTTGCATTCCACAGCATCTCCTTGTTTATCTCATTGATGCCAAGGCTTTTTGCTGCAATTATCCCTATCAGTACAAAACCAAGTAATGCAATTACTTTGGTTGAAGTGAAGAAATTCTGGACTGTCTTACCAGTCACTATTCCTCTTGTATTAAGCCATGTAAGGAATATTATCATTACAATAGCAACTGCCATGGTACTGTTAACGCCGACAGGACCAATGTGGATCAGGATGTTCTTTTCAGATATCCAGGGAATGAGAACACCGCTGTATTTCGCAAAAGCAACAGCCACAGCTGCTATCGATCCGCACTGAACAACAAGAAATGTGGTCCATCCAAACAGGAATCCTATCAGTGGATGGTAGGATTCTTTAAGGTAGACATACTGGCCTCCGACGTGCGGCATCATGGACGCCAGTTCACCATAACTCATTGCACCAATAATCGTGATTATACCTGTTATAAGCCATACAATCATGAGCCATCCTGGCGACCCGACGCTTCTGGCTATATCAGCGCTTACAATGAAAATACCGGATCCTATCATAGATCCGGCAACTAATGAGAAACCATCGAAGAGATTTACGCGTTTCTGGAGAAGGTTATTCTGCTGGTGCATTTTGTTTGATGAGGAAGATTAAGCCTTCTATACTTTTGGCAAGACCCAGGGTTCCCTGTACTCAGGAGTGAGGTACTTATTCGCTTCATCATCATTTGCAAACCTGGTTCCATCCCATATCAGTTTCTTCCCTGTGCGGTAAGCGATGTTCCCGACCGCAGAGAATTTTGCTATATGTCCTGCAATCTCAGGGCTTGCTTTTGTATTAAAGTTCCGGCTTTTTATACAATCAAGATGATCCTTTACATGGTTCTTAAGTCCCAGATCTTTACCATTCTGCCATGGTACAGCTTCCATCCTCTTCACCTTGTTCACAACCTCAGGTTTCACCTCCCAGCCGCTGCGGTCGACAACCAGCGTACCGTTTTCTCCGACAAAACCGAGTACGGCATTTCTTCCATATCCGCCATCATCGATTCCTATTGCATGATCCCACATCACGTTAAAACCGTCAAATTCATATATCACCTGCAGACTGTCAGGAGTCTCGCAGGCGTCGCCGGGATAGCCATATTTTCCACCCATGGCCATAACAGATTTCGGCGTTGTGACATTCATGCCGTACAATGCAAAATCAAGAAGATGGACACCCCAGTCGGTCATAAGTCCACCGGCATAATCCCAGAACCATCTGAAAGTAAAATGGAATCTGTTACGGTTGAAAGGACGCGAAGGAGCCGGCCCCAGCCACATATCATAATCAACACCTGCCGGTGTAGCCTCATCCGGGAGCACAGGTATTGAGCTATTCCATCCCTGGTAAGAGTAAACCCTGACCAGCCTTATTTTACCTAGTTTCCCTGATCTCAGAAAATCTACAGCGTCGAGCCAGTGTGGATCGCTTCTCTGCCATTGACCTACCTGGACTACACTCTTATATTTTTTTGCTGCCCTTATCATTATATTGCATTCCTCTATCGTCCTGCCTATCGGCTTTTCGCAATAGACATCCTTGCCTGCTTCACATGCAGCAACCATCTGAAGGCAATGCCAGTGATCAGGTGTTCCGACAATAACAAGGTTTATATCTTTATTATCAATCAGCTTTCGCCAATCCTTATATAGATTTGCAGGCTTACTCCCTCTTATCTTTTCAACGTCTGTTGCCCGTTTATTCAGGACACTTTCGTCGATATCGCATAATGCAAGGCATTCCACTTCAGGATGCTGAAGAAACTCCCTCAGATCACTGAAGCCCATTCCGTTGCACCCTATAAGTCCGACATTGATCCTGTCAGATGGAGCACATCCTGCCATTGAAGCTGAAAATGCTGGTACAAGGCCAAGTCCGGCAGTAGTTATTGCAGCTTTTTTTAAGAAAACACGTCGTGTTGTCATAGTAACAATAGGATTTTTATTTTAGAGGTAATGTCATTTCAGGCTTTTCAGTGCCCGGTAAGCTTATTATCATTTTGTCGCCGCTTATTTTTATGATCCGGTAATTGCTCTTTTCATTCCCAAAGGAACCGGTGAGTACCTGAGTCATTTTATCCCCGTCGGGAAAAATATATTCATTAATTGCATTGATATGCTGATGCCCGGCAAATATGACTTTCGTAGATGAGTTTTTCTCAAGCAATTTAAGAAGATCATAATATTTTGACTTTGAAGAATACGTTGATATTGGTTCAGACAGGATACTGCTGCTTGTCTTTTTGCCATAAGGAAGGGGCATATGTGTGAATATAATCTCAATATCAGAAGGTGATGCTTTTAATTCGCTGTCGAGCCATGTCAGCTGATAGGGGTCGACAATAAATTGTTGAACACCATCATGGAATTCCTCAGTGGCAAGAAATCCGTTATCAAGAAAGATCAGTCTCAGAGTCAGTTTATCAACCTGAAAGATACGGCTGTAATAGGTGCCTTCCTTAAAACAGGCAACATTTCGCATCCATGCTGCTCTTGCCTCTTCAGACTGTATCTGGTTACCTGTATAGGTTGAAGGTTTAGGTACCACGTAGCTTGATAGATCATGATTCCCAAGTGTAAGGAAAACAGGGATCTCAGATACTTCCAGGCTGCCGGCAAACTGTTCAACCTGGGTAGCAAGCATCCTGCCCTGAACAGTTTCAGCATCATAAAAATCAATCATATCTCCAGTAACTGCGAAGATATCTGCATTGTATTTCGACGGAGCTGATTTCAGAAAGTCAGTAAAAGTTTCAAGGTTCTTTGACAGATGCTGACGCTGACTTACAAAATATGCATTGTAACCAATTAGGTTACAGGCATGTATATCAGTAACATGAATTATCGTAAGAGTATCCGGAGGGGGTAGGGCCGAGGTCCGGCCATAAGACAAAGAAGATGAAACAAGAAGCAGTGATGTAAATAGCAGACCCTTAAAAATCCCTTTAACGATAGGGCCGGGGGTAAATTTATTCATTTGTAGTTCCCTCCTGTTTTGACAATTCTCTCTTGCAGTTATTAAAAAAACTAATCTGGACATGCCCTTGAAAATTTAATAAACCCGGACGCAATCTTTTGGTTTGTTGATCGCGACCGGGTGTTAGCTCAGGAATAAGTTCCTATTTAACTGAAAACCTGTAAATAGTCTGAGAGGTAAAAGTTTCTCCCGCTTTAAGAGTTGTTGATGGAAAATCCTGTTGATTGGGGCTGTCAGGATAATGACCTGTTTCAAGGCACAGACCCGATCTGTAAATATATTTTTTCCCGCCATGTCCTGTCTGCGTTCCATCAAGGAAATTCCCGGTATAAAACTGAACTCCGGGCTGATCACTTATAACTTCCATATAACGACCGGATACCGCATCGTAAACTGAAGCATCTACTGTTCTGGGTGAATTAAGAATAAAGGTATGATCGTAACCACCGCCCAGTATCAGCTGTTCATCTTTCTCGTTGATCCTCTCTCCTACGGTGTGAGGCTTTGTGAAGTCGAAAGGTGTCCCTGCTACCGGTCTCAGTTCTCCTGTAGGGATCAGGCCGGAATCGACGGGAACAAATCTGTCGGCATTGATAACAACCTGATGATCAAGTATATCCCCATTACCTGCTCCATGAAGGTTGAAATATGCATGATTAGTTATATTAATGACTGTGTTCTTATCTGTAGTGCATTTGTAATTAATTACAATCTCATTGTTGTCATTCCAGGTATATGTTGCTTCAACGTTCATGTTACCAGGGTATCCTGCTTCCATATCAGGGCTCTTGTAAGTGAATTTAACTGTAGGGAAATCGCTATCAGAAGGCACTTCTGCATCCCAAACGACACTATGCCAGCCCTCAGGGCCGCCATGAAGAGAATTGGCTCCATTATTGATCGGGAGAGAATATTCCACTCCATCCAGAGTGAATTTTCCTTTGGCAATCCTGTTGGCATATCGGCCTACCACCGATCCGAAATATGGATCACCTTTTATCATACCTTCGAATGTGTCATATCCGAAGGTAATATTCTCCTTATTACCTGCCCTGTCCGGAACTTCTATCCATGTTACTCTGGCTCCAAAATTGGTTAGTTTTAAAACATTTCCGGCTTTGTTCTTAAGGGTGAAAAGGAAAACATCCTTGCCCTTGTGTACTCCAAAATTTTCTTTTTTTACCATTTCTTTATTTTTTGATGATTGATTGCAGGAACTAAGTAAAACGCTGACAATAATCACAGTGAGTGAAAATAACAATACTTTTTTCATCGTACTTCAGGATTAATTTCCGCTAATTTAATAAACTTTATTGATTGAGTTCAACCTCGGCTTCAATTTCCATAAGGAGATCGTCGCGACAAATATCAGCCTCAATGTAAAGTGCAGGAATTCCGGGGAAATGCTGGTCACAGATCTGCCTGACAGCTTTAAAATCCTTCTGCGATTTTATATATACCCTTATCAGTGAATATCTCTCGCTGGATATTGATGCATTTTGCAGAAGCTTGTTAATATAGCCTTTATCGGTAAGGTTATGCAAATTACGGATCGTTACAAGTGTCTGTTGTTCAATATCATCCCTGCCAATAGTCTCCTGCCCTATTATTGAAGCAGTACCGGATATATGCAGATGCATATCCTTCCCGGTCTTTATGATCAGAGCCCTTTCAAATTTCGGGGGATGTTTTACAGAATGTTCTCTCACAAGTAAACCTTTAAGGACTTCCTGTCCATAATCATAAGCATTTATCTGATCAGGATTATTGACAGCTAAAATCCCTGATGAACCTTTCAGGTCCAATGCACAGAAGTCAAGGGCTACATTACCCGACTTCATCCCGACACCTGTTGCAGCCGGGTAACCTTTCACATCTCTGTACCTGGAATAAAAATCATTCCTCACTTCATTGAAGATCTGGTAATTCTGGGATCCTCCTTCATCTGAGAGTATATTACCGATATAGTTCCATTGCCTGACAATATTATTCAGCGACATATTCTCTATACCGAGAATGTTGACCATCATCGTGAAAGAATCGTTAGCTGCCTTAAAAGTGTCTCCGGGATACTTGTAACTGCTGACACCCGCAGACCAGACTTCCTTTGAGGTATCAGATTCTATTACAACATACGGAACACCATAATAACTTTTACAAATGATCTTAACTGAACTGTTCAGTAAAGCAGTTAACTCAACAGCTATTTTCCAGGGTTTTTCAGGAGGATGGATCGTAATATTAACTGCAGGGGAACTGTTCCCGAAATTTTCAGAGACAGATTTCAATATTTCTTCCCTGAATAAAAGAGAAGTGCCAAAATCAGGAAGGTCGGCAAACACATTAAGTTTGATTGTCGTATATTCAGATGAGACAGCCGTACGAATTTGTTTCAGACATTGTTCCCACTCCTCAGTTAAACTCCCCTGTATTGATGGATAAAAGACAAAATAGAACTTTCTCATTTAAGAACAGATCTTTTGCGGTAAAAATAATATTTTTTATGGAGCCAGCCGTCGGGAATACTTTTAATCTGAACCGGACGTCAACAGACCGGAATCTTCTCCGGCAACCGGAAGCCAGATCCTCATCTGGCCGGGACCGCGGTTATTCCATAATGCATAGGGTATTAATGTAATTGTTTCCGGGGATAGTATTTCAAGCTTCCCATTTGTTGTTTTCTTTGTCTGATAACCTGTTGTCTTCACTATCTGAGTGCCTTCCAGCAGAGTAGGCCGGAACTCTGTCGTAAAAGCAGCATTACCATTTATCCGGAGATTTAAAATATCGGTATTGTTATCGGGCCATTCAGCACAATAGATAAGGGGACCACGCTGCAAGGCTATCCTGCCTCTGTCTTCTTCTACCCTATCATCCGCAACCACTTTTCTGACCGGCATCGGGAACTCCATTTCAATCATGTCACCTTTAGTCCATTTCCTCGTTATCCTTACGTAGCCATTCTCCGGAGAACTTTGAACCTCATTTCCGTTAACAAGGATTTTATATTCTTTATCATCCGTATCTGTGAAACGGTAAAGAGAACCAGGGATTGCTTCATTTACTGACCAGCCGGGGATCCTCAGCATCATCGAGAATTTCAGATCCTCCTGAGGATTGACTGTGATCCCGACTTTTCCGTCCCATGGGAAATTGGCATTCTGCGAAAATTGTACGTTCTGTCCGGCAACATTGAAGCCAGCCTCATTTGAAATATAAAGATTAACATACACTTCCTTGTCCCTGACTGCATAGATATAACCGGGTATAGCCGGGACAAACCTTGCTATATTTGAAGGGCAGCAGGCACAACCGAACCATGCGCTGCGCTTATGCTGTCCCTCAGATTCTAGAGGATTGGGATAAAAGAACCTGTCAGCTGATAATGACACTCCTGAAAGCATGGAATTATATAGTGTTTTTTCAAGGATATCGATATATTTTGATTCGCCATGAAGGAGGAACAGCCTGTGATTTGTAAAAATATTCCCAATGGATGCACACGTTTCGCAATAGGCTGTCATGTTCGGCAGAACAAACGGATCTGCAAAGCCTTCGTTCCCGCCTGTCGCTCCTATTCCACCGGTTATGTAGATCTTTTTATAGACTATATCCTCCCATATTTTTGTAATTGCTTTCAGATAGGCCGAATCCTTTTTAATGGCAGCTATATCGGCCATCCCCGAATACATATAGGTTGCCCTTACCGAATGTCCTACAGCTTCAGTCTGATCAACCACTTTTTTGTGAGCCTGGTTATACTGTTCTCCTTTTGGCCCGCGTATATCCAGAAAGAACTTGGCAAGATCGAGATACTTACTTTCTCCCGTTGTCCTGTAAAGCTTTACAAGACCCATCTCAATCACCTGATGTCCCGGGTAAACCCTGATCTTATCCCGGCCAAAATCTTTGCTCACAAGGTCAGCTGATCTGACAGCAATATCAAGAAGTGTTTTCTTGCCAGTGGCCTGAAAATATGCAACAGCTGCTTCATAAAGATGACCGAGATTATATAATTCATGACTTAAAATTGAGTCAAGTTCCCATCTGTTGGGACTTGCCCATTTGTGAAGGCCTTTACCTCCATGCATTTCTGCAATTGTCCTGTTTGTATACAGATATCCGTCGTCTTCCTGTGCCATCCCGATCTTGTATATCAGTGTATCGAGATACGCTTCAAGTTCCGGATCGGGGAAAGTCTGCAGTGAAAAGCTGGCTCCTTCAATTATCTTGAAAACATCGGAATCGTCAAATGGATAAATAGTCTGGAATCTACCGGTATCAAGCCCTCCGGCGATCTCAAAATTTTTAACCCTGCCCGTCGACTCGCAATAAGAAAATGCTATCGGGATTGTTACAGTTGCATTTTTTTTGATCCGTGGAGCCCAGAAGTTATCTGTTAATTTAACAGAAGTGAATGGCACAGGCTGAATCGGGTAATCGTTGGAAGAAGTGTTATCGGTACATCCCTGGAGAATGATTGATGCTGTGATGACAGCATTGAAAAGAACAACCGATATTCTCATATCTATCTAATTATTGCCACATCAAACAAACTGACAGTCAGATATAAATAATCAAACCTTTGAATCTGCAGGAAATTACTTTATTTCAAGCACTACGACAGATTTTGCCGGCATTGTGACTGTGAGAACATTATCCCTGAGCTTATATCCGTTAAATTTTACCGGTTTTACAAGCTCAGGATTTTCGAAACTATTGAAGGCACTCATTTCCTTTGCAGTAAGTATTTCGCCAGTAACAGTATTAGCGGCAGAACCCACAACTGGACAGTTTATAACAATTTCCTTATTGGGATTAAGATTAGCGAGTGAGATGTGAATTTTGCCATCTTTATCAATTGATGCCGAAGCAGATATTGCGGGTATTTTTTTGCCGCCAAAAGAATAATCCTCGCACTTCAGATCCGTCTTAAGTAGCTGAGCTTCCTGGTGAACCCTGAACATCCTGAATACATGATAAGTTGGAGTCAATACCATCTTATCGTCCTTTGTGAGTATAACTGACTGCAGTACATTGACAATCTGTGCCAGGTTTGCAACTTTTACCCTGTCGGCATGCTGGTTAAAAATATTAAGATGGATAGCCGCTGTAATCGCATCTCTGAGACTGTTCTGCTGGTAAAGGAACCCAGGGTTTGTACCTGGTTCGACCTGGAACCAGTTACCCCATTCATCAACAACAAGTCCTTTTGTTTTTGCCGGATCATACCTGTCCATTATCGCTTTATGCCCTTTTATAATATTATCAATGTCATAATTCAGACGGAATGTTTCAAACCACTCACGCTCATCGAATTTCGTAGCTGAACCTTTGTAATCCCACCCATCCACGACTGTATAATAATGTATCGATAACCCCTGGAACATCTCACGTGTATCCGGATCTTTCATCAGGGTCTCGGTCCATTGATAGCCATCTCCATATGGACCACATGCAACACGGTAAAGCTGGTTGCCAGGATAATCCTTCAGGTATGTTGAGAATTGTCTCATTATGTTTGTATAGAACTCATCAGTCATTTTACCGCCACATCCCCAGTTTTCGTTACCTATTGCCCAATACTTAACCGGCCAGGGATTCTCTCTTCCATTCTCCTTCCTGATCTTGGTCATCGGGCTTTCAGAACCGGATGTGAGATATTCCACCCATTCCGACATTTCCCTGACGGTCCCTGAACCGACATTGCCATTAATATAGGCATCACAACCCAGAAGCTCTGTAAGTTTCATGAATTCATGCGTCCCGAAAGAGTTATCTTCGGTCACTCCTCCCCAGTGGGTATTGATTATTGAAGCCCTTTGCGACTGAGGCCCTATACCGTCTCTCCAGTGATAAGTATCTGCAAAGCATCCGCCAGGCCATCTCAGGTTTGGAACTTTGATCTCCCTTAATGCAAAAAGAACATCATTCCTGATACCATTTGTATTTGGTATTTTTGAGTCAGGCCCTACCCAGATTCCACCATAGATGCATGTACCAAGGTGCTCTGAAAAGTGGCCATAGATATCCTTGCTTATCGCTGGCCCCGAGCTATTGGCTATAACAACCAGCTGATTTGAAACAGGAGTGTTTGTTTTCTGTGCCTGACAGAAAAGCGATCCGCAGAAAAGCATTCCAATAAAAAAGGTAAAATACTTTTTCATGTTCGGTATGATTTATAGTTATATTTAATTTACTGCCTGTTACAATATGGCAATATGGACAAATTGCAGGGATGTACCGGTCATATTCTACGTAAGCTCATTCTCGATAAATGATCCCAGCTTCTTATATCCGGCAAAGAGATTGTCATATTTCTTTGCCTTAACAGGATCGGGTTTGTATTCTTTCTCAAAACCACCTCCCATAGCTTTCTGTGCTGCAGGAACATCTTTATATATTCCGGCTACAACTGCTGCCGCCATTGCCGACCCGAGGGCACATGTCTGATCTGATTTAGCTACCTTAATAGGCATATTAAGAACATCGGCAACTATCTGCATTACAAACGGATTCTTTTTAGCAACTCCTCCTATAGCTATTACACCGTCAATCCTGATCCCTTCAGATATAAATCTTTCATTGATCATTCTGGAGCCAAAAGCAGTGGCTTCAACAAGAGCCTTGAAAATTCTCGGGGCATCAGAACCCAATGTCAGGCCGGTTATTGCACCTTTCAGCTCCTGGTTTGCGTAAGGAGTACGGCGACCATTCATCCAGTCCAGTGCAATAATTGCGCTCTCCTCAACCGGTATTTTTTCCGCCTGCCGGCTCAGTTCTTCGATTATTCTATCTGCGCTTTCTTCACTGATCCGCTTTTTTGTTTTTTCATCAAGCCATGGCAAGCCGGGTAGGATATCGGTCAAAGGCCATGCCAATAGCCTGCTGAACCAGGCATAAATATCTCCGAAAGCCGATTGACCGGCTTCAAGTCCCATCATCCCCGGAATTATTGATCCGTCTACCTGTCCGCAGATACCTGCAACAAGTTTATCTCCAACCTCATCCAAAGGAGAAACTATCATATCGCAAGTCGAAGTACCCATGACCTTTATAAGCTGATATGGTTTTACCTCGCCTCCGACTGCTCCAAGATGAGCATCAAAAGCTCCGGCTCCCACTTTTACTCCTTCGGGAAGGCCGAGCTTACCTGCCCATTCCGGGGTAATAGTTCCAACAGCGATATCACAGGTATATGTTTCTCTGAACAAACGGTCCCTCAGGCCGGCCAGTTTCGGGTCGAGCTTTACCAGGAACTTCTCATCAGGCAGCCCGTTGAAATCTTCATGCCACATAGCCTTATGACCTGCGGCACAGCGGCTTCTTTTCATGCGAAGAGGATCCGTTTCCCCGGTAAGTATCGCAGGAATCCAGTCGCAATGCTCAACCCATGAAAAAGCATTCTTCCTTACTTTTTCATTCTTACGCAAAACATGAAGTATCTTGGCCCAGAACCATTCTGAAGAATAAACACCACCTTCATACATCGTATAATCTTTCCCGCCCCATGTTCTTGCCAGCTCATTTATCTCGGCAGCCTCTTTAACTGCAGTATGATCTTTCCAGAGAATGAACATGGCGTCGGGATCATCCTTAAATTCAGGCTTCATTGAAAGTGGCACACCCTGCTTATCGACAGCTATCGGAGTTGACCCTGTTGTATCGACAGTGATACCGGCTATGTTACTGATAATTTCTTTATCAAGGTTTTTCAAAGCACCTCTGATGGAGTTCTCAAGACCATCAAGATAATCAAGAGGATGCTGACGGAACTGGTTTATCAAAGGATCGCAGTACAGTCCTTTTTTCCATCGCTGGTATTCATAAACGGCCGTGCCAATAATTTCTCCATTTGTGGAATCCACAACCACCGAACGTACTGAATCAGTACCGTAATCGATGCCTATTACATATTTTTTTCCCATATCTAATTATTTATCGTTGTTCTTTTGTCCATAGTATGCATCTTTCCCGTGTTTACGCAGGAAGTGCTTGTCAAGAAGAGTCTGTTCTATTGATCCCTTCTTTCCAAGCGATTCTGTAAAGAAGGCTATCTTTGCGATCTCTTCAAGGGCAACCGCATTGTAAACCGCATTCCCGGCATCCGTCCCCCAGCAGAATGGCCCATGACTATTGACAAGCACTGAGGGAACTGCCATGGGATCGACTTCCTTAAAAACTTCAACAATTACTTTGCCGGTGTTTTCCTCATAATCGCCTTTTATTTCTTCATCGGTCAGTTTCCTTGAGCAGGGAACTTCACCGTAAAAATGGTCGGCATGGGTAGTCCCGTAAGCCGGTATAGGCCTCCCTGCCTGTGCCCATGCGGTAGCATATGCTGAATGGGTATGCACTATTCCTCCCGCAGAAAGAAAATGCCTGTAAAGAAATAAATGAGTCGGAGCATCAGTTGAGGGTTTATACCTGCCTTCGAGGATCTTACCGTTTAAGTCCAGCACGACCATGTCTTCAGCTGTCATCGACTCATACCTGACACCTGAAGGTTTTATAACAATCAGCCCTGATTCCTTGTCCCTCCCGCTAACATTTCCCCAGGTGTGAATAACAAGACCCTCTTTTACAAGGTCAAGGTTCGCTTTGAAAACTTCCTGTTTTAACTTCTCGAGCATGATTAGTATATTTTATTATTATTCCTTTCTGATCCAGACGATCGATGTTGGATCTCTTTCTACAGCATTATTAAAACCCCGGATCTGATTGTCTTTACGTTCATCTCTGTTAAGTCTCAGGTAATTGGGAACAGCTATCAGATCCGACCCGTCAGCCCATTTTCCACGAATTGCCATAATTCCCCTGAACAGATCGTTACGCCACTCTGCTGCAAGCGGATCACTTCCTACAGATTTATTTATATCCTGTTTATCAGCGGATTCAACATTATATATCAAAGGCCCATAGCGAAAAGCCACCCTTCCGTTATCAGCCCTGATCCGTTCATCGGCAGTTATTGTCTGCACTGCCAGTGGGATCCGGAAACTGATCCTGTCTCCGGCTTTCCAGTCGCGTGTTATTGGTATATATCCGTTAAGCGGTTCAGCCTTAAATGACTCGCCGTTAACAATAAGGTTTTCAAGGGATCTTATTTCGGGAACCGAGGAATAAAGCTCGCTTGTCTGCCGGTTTGGAACGCGGATGTAAAGCGTAAATCTTTTTGGTTCTTCAGGATTTACGGTGATTGAGACATCCCCCTTCCAGGGATAATCAGTTTCCTGAACCATCTCAACATCTGTTCCGGCAACATTTTCGATATTTATCGTACTCCCGATATAAAGATTGGTATAAATAGCGTCATCGGCCTTTACATATGTCCAGGTAGGTATCATAAGTAATGTCCTGGGAATATTACCTACGCAGCAGGGGCAGTTGTGCCAGGGGTTACGCATATCTGATGAAGCAAGCGGGTTTGTATAGCAAAAATTCTTCCCTTCAAAGTCAATTGAACCCAGAAGAGCGTTGTACATTGTCTCCTCATACAGGTCAGCATATTTAGCATCGTGGTATGCAAGATTCATCTTATACTGGAAGAAAATGAGTCCGCAGCTTGAACAGGATTCACAGTAAGCATCATTCCCGAGTGAATAGTTGCCTCCAAAACCCTCAGATGTCTCCCCGCTTCCTATGCCGCCTGTGACGTAGTATTTTTTATTAACAATATTATCCCAAAGAGACATCACTGCGCTCTCGTAATCATGGTCATGCGTTTCGGCAGCCACATCTGCCATGGCAGAATAGTTGTATGATGCACGTACAGCGTGTCCGACAGCTTCATATTGCTGTTGGACCGGGACATGGCTCTGGTCGTATTCAGATCCTCCATCACGGCAGTCGAGCAGGTACTTTCCCAGGGCGATATAGCTGTCGCCTTTCCCGCTTCCTTCCATATCGTTCACAAAACGCCCGAACCTTATAAGAGCCTGCTCCATCTCCTGGTGACCATCATACCACTCTTTCTTTCCGGGTCCAATATTGGCCACCCAGCAATCAGCCAGTTTTTTGGCAGCATCATATAATCTCCTGTCCTTCCCTTCAGTCAGGGTATAATGGTTTATTGCTGATTCTATGAAATATCCTGCCACATAGCCTTCATGGTTCCCTCTCGTTTCCGGTGCCCATCTGTCTTTCCAGCTTGCAGTGTCACGAAGAGTGAATGCTGTCTGCAGATAACCGTCAGGTTCCTGAGCGGCAAGGATTATGGGGATCCATTTTTCAAGAGTCTTTTTCATTTTTTCCTGGGCTGAGATTATCTCCCTGTCTCCCTGAGGATCGACCATCAGGGCCAGACATATTGATTCGATTGTCTGATGGACCCAGGCATTTGAAAATACAAACCCAAGATGTCTCCCATGCTTTTCTCCCCTTAATGCTTTGGCAGCTTCGATGAAATTATCAAGGCCCCCCGGGCCGATCGTGAGATCCGTCCTTTCAATCTGTTTGATACAATGAGGTATCCAGTTAGTTATGAGAACTTTGGCACGATCATTCCACAAGGGATTATGAATTTTAAATTTCTTTGTATACACTACATCCAGCCTTTTATCGGGAGGAGGAAGGAAAACGTTTACTTTAAGTGCCGAGGAGGATTCAAGCTTGCCAGCTTTGCAGGAAAGAATCAGGGTATAATTACCGGGTGTAGTAAAACCTGCAGCAGTGACGAGAGCTGCAGGATCTGAAAATGTTACAGGACCCGGCCCCGCAGCTTTCCAGCTTACCTTCTTCAACGGATCAAGGCTTCTTATTGCAGCTGACAGGTATGTCTGGCCTCCCGATATAACACTCCGGTCAGGTCCTGCAAACACTACAGGGGCGATATCCGGAGATCCCGGCGATTTGAAGACCTGCCATTCCAGAACAACCGGAAGGAATCTCTCAACGGAATCAATTTCAAGAAGAAGCTTTGAAGTAGTAACTTCGGAGAAGGTCGTTTTATTGAAAGTGTCATTTTCAAGACCCATACCTTCAGGATTTTCCACCGGTTTGTATTTCTGCCCGTCCCAGTATGAAAACCTGTACGCTTCAGGCAGTCTGACGGCTCCATCATAATCATAAAAAAACAAAGCGGTACCGTTAATAGTAACAGGGTTTACCCAGTTATATTCAAACCTTTGAACGGACAATCGTCTTGGTCTGCCCGGCCTGTTCAAGTTATTAATCTGCCGGCGCAGATCTCCGGTGATGCTATCGGGAGTCTGACCGTCATTCAGACCTGTCACAAAGCCTGAACCACCCCGTGACAAAGAAGTTGCATCGGCCAGTATTGCAACATTGGGAGCTTTTCTTTCAACTTTACTGTTATTGGAACAGGAGTATAAAAAGGACAATACAGAAAGCGCCGCAAGAAACAAGAAAGAATCCGGTCTTTTCATTTTATCGTAGTATTTTGCATAAATTCCTGGCAATGCAGATTCCGGGAACTGTAAATAATCCGGATAAGAAATATATATCTTATCCTACATCAAGATTAAAATAAAAACCGTTCTTAATAAATTTATTATATCTTGATTTTATGAACCTGTAATAGTATGCACCTTTTTTTGATGTCTCTTTCTCCTTCTCATCGAGTTTTTCAAGGATATCCATCGACAGTATCTTCTTCCTGAAATTCCTTTTATCGATCTGCTTTCTGTAGATAGCACTGTACAGATCGAGTAATTGAACAAGGGTGAATTTAGAGGGAAGAAGTTCAAACCCGACAGGTTTGATCCTGGCCTGCACTGTAAGATCCTTAAGTGCCCTTTCGACCATAGAAGAATGGTCGAAAATCAATTTAGGAAGCCTGTTAAGTGACTGCCAGTGAGCTCCGTTGGAAATTGCAAGATCCTTATCAATATCCTTGATTTTGATCAGCGCTGAGTATGCTACGGAAATAACTCTTGCTCCCGGATCTCTCTCCAGATCGCCATAAGAATACAACTGTTTCATATATATATTCTTAAGTCCTGTAAGATCGCACAGGATCCTGCAAGCTGCTTCATCAAGGCTTTCATCCTTCTTAACAAAACCACCCGCAAGTGACCATTTGCCTTTTGCCGGTTCGAAATTCCTCCTGATCAGAAGTAGTTTGATATCTTTCTCAAGGAGGTCATAACCGAAAATGATACAGTCAACAGCAAGAAGGTGTTTGCTATGTTTGGAATAAAGTTGCATTACGAAGAAATCTTAACCTGATTTGAGCTCTTCAATCAATCTTCATCAGATGATCCCTTTGGCAATATGGTAGTATACTTCATTCCATTTCAGTTCTTTCCGGAAGTTTGTAAGGTCGCATTTTTCATCAATGAGAACATATTCAATACCCAGCATTCCTGCAAAATCCTCAAGATATTCCGAATTTACGGCAGTACTGAAACCTGTATGATGTGCACCACCGGCGTAAATCCAGGCAGCAGCAGCAGTTTTCAGATCGGGCAGAGGTTTCCACAAGACGCTTGCTACAGGTAATTTGGGCATGTCCGGACATTTAACTACTTCTACTTCACTGGCAATCATTCTGAATCTGTTTCCAAGGTCAATCACTGAAACGCAGATTGCTTTCCCAAGTGCTGTTTTGAATACAAGTCTTGCAGGATCAGCTTTACCTCCTATAGAAAGCTGGTGTATTTCAATTGTCGGTTTCTCGAGTGCAATTGAAGGGCATACTTCAAGCATGTGAGCGCCAAGGACTTTCATCCCTCCTTTAGGATCGAGATGATATGTATAATCTTCCATGAATGATGTACCACCTTTCAATCCTTCAGCCATCACTTTCATTGAACGAACCAATGCAGCTGTTTTCCAGTCGCCTTCAGCTCCAAATCCATATCCCTTGGCCATAAGTCTCTGTACTGCCAACCCCGGTAATTGTTTAAGCCCATGAAGATCTTCAAAGGTTGTGGTAAATGCTTTAAAGTTACCTGATTTCAGGAAGGCTTCCATACCAAGTTCGATCCTTGCTGCTTCCTTAAGGGTCTCAGAATTTGCTACCGACTTCGTCATTTTATAATCAGAGCTATATTCAGACAGCAATTTCTTAATTGCATTAGGAGATACATCATTTACAGCTTTAACAAGGTCGCCGATGCCATATCCATATACTGAATAGCCCATCTGCATCTGAGCGCTCACCTTATTGCCCTCTGTAACAGCAACGTCTCGCATATTATCGCCGAAACGAGCTACTTTCATCTCCCTGGAGTCATTATAAGCTGTTGCTGCTCTTACCCAGACAGCAATTCTATCAACTACATCTGCCTCGAGGTAATGTCCGACAACAACTTTCCTGTTGAGTCTCATTCTCGCTCCAATGAAGCCGAATTCACGATCACCATGGGCCGACTGATTAAGATTCATAAAGTTCATGTCGATAGATTCCCACGGAATATCACGATTCAGTTGTGTATGGAGATGAAGGAATGGCTTATTAAGGATTGTTAATCCTTTGATCCACATTTTTGCAGGTGAAAAAGTATGCATCCAGGCGATCAGGCCAATACATTTGTCTGAATTATTTGCCTGTGCACAAATTTCAGTGATGGAATCCGGTGTAGTCAGAACAGGTTTAAAAACAATTTTCTGACAGATTTTAGTTGACTTATCAAGACTTGCAGCAATCTTTGCAGAGTCAGCTGCAACTTGTTTAAGTGTTTCAGGTCCATATAGGTGCTGAGTACCAGTAATAAACCAAACTTCTTTATTTTTCATAATTCACTTTTTAAAATATCATTAATAAATTTTAATACTACCAGAAATAAATATAGAACATTACACAGACTCCTACTACAATAAGCGAAGTAATGATGTCGATAGCGCTCCAGCTCTCACGGGTTTCTTTTATTTGTTCAGGGGTTTGTGAGAAATAAGTTATCCCTACTAATTGCTGTTCTCCTGCTTTCGGAGTAAACCTGCTGATCACCACCATTATCAGCATTGTAAAGAAGAACAGGAAGATACAGAAATGAATCCAGTTAATATTCAGAATAGTAAAAATACCTGAGCGAAGAGAAGCATCAGTAACCAATTTTTGAGTGGCGCTGTCAAAACTGGTGCCAGGATCAAAAATCATAAGACAAAGTCTGAATAGTCCTATTAAAGCACCAATGAGCAAGCCCAATTCTCCGGCTTTTGGAGTGATTTTACGAGTAAAAACACCTAAAAGAAATACGGCGGCTATGGCAGGTGCAATAAGAGATTGAACATTTTGTAAGTATTCATAAAGTACAGAGCCTAAGCTTCTCATGATGGGGATCCAGATCAATCCCAGCAATACAACTGAAACAGTTGCAATTCGGCCAATCCAAACAAGTTTATGTTCTGTTGCATCCGGACGATAGTGTTTATAGAAATCTATTGTAAACAAGGTGGCTGATGAGTTGAAGTGAGCTGCAAGGGAGGTCATCAGGGCTGCGACAAAACCAACAACAACGATGCCTTTAATCCCTATAGGTAATAATGTACTTACCAGACTTCCGTAAGCTTCATCATTTGCATCAAATATAAGAACCCCTTTTGCTTTTAAAGCTGCAGCTATCATACCCGGGATAAGAAACATAAACACAGGGAGGATCTTAAGAAATCCTGCCAATATGGTACCCTTACGTGCATTATTTAAGTTCTTTGCAGCCAGTGCTCTCTGTACAATATGCTGGTCAGTACACCAGTACCAGAAACCAATAATAGAAGCCCCAATGATCACACTGATTCCGGGAAATTTATCGTACCATATATCACCTTTAGGGTGAACAAGATGCATATTGGTTTTCCCTCCCGCGCTGGCAAAATTCACTACTTCCTGCCATCCATTGATTATATGTCCATCTCCAAGTTTAAAAAGCCCTAAGATCAGAATTAGAATAGCACCTGCAATCAGAATCGGAGCCTGAAATACGGAAATCCTCATAATACCTTTCATTCCACCCAGGACAGTAAAGATCCCCGTTAAAAGGACCAATCCTATTGCCCCATACCAGAAATCAATCCCTATAACAGATTGAAGAAAGATCCCACCAGTAAATGCTGTTACAGATACTTTTGTCAGAATATAACTTACGAGGGTGATAATTGATAATGTAGAACTTGTGTTTTTGGTGTAACGTCTCATCAAAAACTCAGGCATAGTGAATACCTTACTATGAGCATAAAATGGTACAAACACCCACCCCAGAATTAATATCATCCATCCCTGCATTTCCCAGTGAGCCATTGCCATTCCACTCTCTGCCCCTGCACCGGCAAGTCCAACAAGGTGCTCAGATCCTATATTTGCTGCAAAAATCGCCGCTCCGACAGCCAGCCAGGTTTCATTCCTTCCAGATAAAAAATATTCACTTGTATTGTCTTTTTCATGCTTCACTACCCATAGAACAATTCCTCCAAGCAATGGGAAGAATAAAATCAGAATGATCCAATCTAATGTTGCCATGTTAAAAGTTATAAATGATTAATAATATATTTTGTAATTAACTTCAGGAAATAATAATAACCTCAAAATTAGTAAGCCGTTATTCCTTCTTGAGGGATACTCCCGATCAAATCTATGAAATATTTTCATTAAATGTAAAAAATACACTATTTATTTTTCAGATATTTCCCATTCGTCAAGAGAAGCCTTAATGAATTCAATTATTTTCTGGTTTTCTTCTTTCCCCGTACCTGTCACTTCGATCGGTTCTCCAAATCTGAAATGGATATGCTTCTTCCTGTCTATCGGGCCAAGTTCCTTGATTATCTTTCCATTTCCCCAGTAATCGGTCTTCAATGCTATCGGGACAACCTTAACTCCCGCTTTTTTTGCCAGCTTTACCCCGAGTGAATTGAAATCCTCCGGTTTGAAGGCAAGGCTCCTTGTACTTTGAGGAAAAATAACTATTGATATACCCTTTGATAAAAGTTGAATGCCTCCGTTCATCACAGCTTCAAGATCCTTTCGCGGATCACTTCTGCCAACTATTATAGGATCTCTCGATCTCATAACATCACCAAAAAGAGGATGCCGTACCAGACTCTCTTTAACGACAAATGTGACTTCCCTGTGAGGTGCAATGATGCCGGGGAGAATCATCGTCTCCAGAGTGCTCATATGATTGGCAATAAAAATGACCGGATCTTTCTCTCTTACTATATTTTCCATTCCCGAGATATGGAACCTTCCCCCTGCTTTCTCTATGAACCTGAAAATATAGAAAGATGAATCAGCCCATGCCCTGGTGTCGTATATACCCTGCCTGGCCTCTTTCCTGGTACGAAAAACAATTATTGCATATTTGAAAATGAAATATAACCTGTTATCCAGGCGGAACCTTTCCCAAAGATTCAAATGCTCCTTTACAGGCGTATCATATGTAAACGTATCAAAATAACCTCTCTGCTCCAACGTTCTCAGAAATTTACCCGACAAAATTCATATCATCTGCCTTAACAAATGCCAAGGCCCCAATTTATGAAAATTAATTATACGATCTAATTATTTTTCAATCCTGCCAAAGTAAAAATGATCCGGATTATTTGTTTAGAATCGGAAGGATAAGAAGTGCAAATGATAATGCAATCAGGATTATGACAGCTCCCCAACCAATTATATTTGTTGTTCTCCCGTTCACATAATTCCCCATTATTTTCTTTTTGTTCACGAGTATCATCATGCTCACCAGAACAACAGGCAGGAGTATTCCGTTTATGACCTGCGACCACAATGATATAGGTATCAGAGGAGCATTGGGGATTAGAATTATTATCACGGAGACTATCAGGATACCGGTATAGAGAACATAGAATTCTCTTGCTTCATCCCATTTTTTGTCGATACCGGTCTCAAACCCGAATGCCTCACAGACAAAATAACCAGTTGCCAGCGGCAGAATTGTTGCAGAAAAAATCGAGGCAATAAAAAGCCCGAAAGCAAAAACATAAGAAGCAAGATTCCCGGCAAGAGGCCTGAGGGATATTGCAGCATCCTTGGCTTCATTTATAATAATTCCGTTGGGATATAATGTTGATCCGCAGGCAATCATAATAAAGAAAGCAACAACAACAGTAATAACACAACCCACAACAATATCAGCAATGGTGTATTTATAATGTCTCATTTTCAGGCCTTTTTCAATGACTGTCGATTGCATGTAGAACTGCATCCATGGAGCTATAGTTGTACCGACGAGAGCAATTATCATTGTCATACTGTTTGTGCTGATCTCCAGCTTTGGGTTGATCACTGCTGAACCGATCTCTTTCCAGTCAGGTTTTCCCATAAAGGCCGAAACAACATATGTGAGCAACGACATGCTGAAGATCAGGAAAATACGTTCTGCAATCTTGTATGTTCCCTTGACGACCAGTAACCATACCATAACAGCAATAACCGGCACTGAAATATATTTTGAAATCCCGAACACCTCCATGCTTCCGGCTACTCCGGCAAACTCAGTTGTCGTATTGCCAATACCGGTCAGCAGCAGACCGATGAAAATAAAAAAAGTGATCTTTATCCCGGCATTCTCCCTGATAAGATCTGAAAGACCTTTTCCAGTAACGATGCCCATTCTCGCATTCATTTCCTGAATAACGACGAGCACTACAAAGGAAGGTATAAGTGTCCATATCAGGCTATAACCATACTGAGCACCAGCAATTGAATATGTAGTTATACCACCGGCATCATTATCTACACTCCCAGTGATGATACCCGGCCCCAGAATCATCAGGAAGATCCCGAGTCTTCTGAAAAAATTACGCCTCTTAAATTTGACAAATTCCATGCTGCAGGACTATATATTATCTTTTCCTGGTCTTTCTTTCACTGATGAGATCCTCAACCACATCGTCCACAACAACCATCCCCTGAAGCTGCTCATTCTGGTCAATAACAGGAACAGCCAGAAGGTTATACTTAGATACGATCTCAGCAATTGCGCTTGATTTCTGATCGTCATAAAGTGATACAGGTTCCGATTTCATAATCTCGCTTAGAGTTTTACCCGGTTCCGATACGACAAGGTCGCGCAGTGTAAAGGTTCCGATAAGCTTATCATTCTCTTCTGTCACGAACATGTTATACAGCTCGGGAGCTTCCGGTTTCTTTATCCTTAGCTCATTAAGTACCTCCTCAACAGTCTTTGACTTACTGAAGGAGAGATAGTCTGTTGTCATTATACTTCCAACAAGATTATCATCATATTCAAGCAGTTCCCTTACCTCCTGGGATGATTCGGCTTCCATTTCCTTCAGCAGAAGCTCGGCCTTGTCATCTTCAAGTTCATCCAGGATATCGGCAACCTCATCGGCAGGCATTTTTTCAAGAACATCAGCTACCTTTCCAACAGGAAGGCTCTCAATAATGTGCACCTGTGCACTGGGTTCAAGCTCTTCAAGGACGTCGGCTGCTTTTTCCTCGTCAAGAGCTGAGAATACAGAAGTACTTGATTTCTTCCCAAGATCCTCCAGAATATCAGCCAGATCAGAGGGATGCAGAGTATGCAGTTTTGCATAGCTTTTCGAAAGCTTGATATTGAGGTTTGAGAAATCAATAGCCTGTACATCATCCCAGAGTATGTATTTTGTAGGAATGCTGATCCTGAAAAGAGAAAGTACTTTTTTAATTGGTATTGATATTCCGATCCTTCGTAAAAGGCCGTCAATACCAATATCAACCGCTATGGCAAAAGTGCCGGTTGTCAGCGTGGCCAGTCTGATATCATTGACCCTTACAAGCTTACGTCCGTTCAGATCAACAATTTGCTTGTCAAGGATATTCTCAACAAGCAATAGTCCGTTTTCAATCGATTCCTTTTCTAATTCTTCCAGTCCTGAGCACGTAACATTCAGCATCTCCCTGGCTTTTACAACCCTGAAAGTACTGAATGAGTAAAAACTTACCTTTTTTCTGATCCTGAGTTTAACTCCCGTAACCCTCTGTTGTTCCGGTTCGTTCTGTCCTGACGGGACGGCACTGATGAGCAGATCCTTTATGATACCGATAGCATCGCCATCAGCGTCAAAAGCTTCTTTCCCAATTATTCTGCTTAAATAAAAAGTTGTAAATGAAGTCATCGCCACCTCCTTTCTGCTTCTGTTGCAGAACCGGGTGGCCATTGTGATCCGGCCCCTTTCTGCTCCAGAGCTTAGTTTAATATATCCGCCGGATAATCGTCCATATATTCCTAAAATTATTTTCGGCCGTAAAAGTAAAATTCATATCCTAACTTTCCAAATTAATTAAGTGTAAAGTTGTATCAGTGTCCTGAAAGTATGGAAGGCCAGAATTTCCAGCAATAGGTAATTCAAGTGGTCTGGATTATAACAAGTGGTTTGGGCTATAATATATATGGTATCACAGCTTTCCTCTCAGAAGGATACTCCGGAAAATTATTTTTATACCATGTATGCGAACTTAATGCCCGCGGCACAAGATTCGCAATTGTAAAAACAAAGAAAGATAATCCGGCTACGGACCATGTCATCAATGCCCATCCGCCCCATTCAATTATCTCGCCAAAATAATGCGGACATGAAACAAAGTCAAATAAACCACCACGGGGAATGACATATCCCTCAGGATTCTCCATTCTGATCCTGTTAAAAATCCTGTGAGCAGACTTATTAATAACAAAACCAACTAAAAAGAGCAGCGCCCCGCCCGCTAATTGCCAGGAAAAGATCCATGATTGATCATATTTCAAAAGATGAAATACCCCGTAACCATTTACTGAACCGTTGAGACAATTGAAAATGAAAGCCATAAGAACCAGTATCAGAGGATAAGATTTATTACGGCCCGGTTGGATGAAAGGATAAATAAAAGTGCGATGGAAATAATGTGAAAGCCAGAACACTATAAAAATTACTCTCATAATGTTCTTCTCCTCTGAAATTAGAAAGAAAAAAATCATCAGGGCAGGCGATGGGAACTCCATCATTGACCATGCCCATTTGGAGCGTATTACAGGACCCCATCCCTTTCTGAGGAATTTCCCGTAAGGGGCGGAGACAAAAAAAAGCAGGATAAAGACTATCACTGCTGAAATGAAAATGACGATCAAAGAATACCAGTAGACAGTGCTCATTTCAGATTAAGCCGGTTTTGATACAAATTTTAACTTTCGTTAATTCAAATACCAAATATCTTACTATTAGATCAAAAAAATCAATTTTTATGAAATATTTTCTTTTTTTATATATTTACCCCTTCATTAAAACCTATTTCGTTGAGAATCTTATCAGAAAAACTTTCGAAATACGATGCCCCGCAGAAAGCAATGCAGGCAGGTATTTATCCCTATTTCAGGGAGATTGAATCGGACCAGGATACTGTTGTGAAGATCAAGGGAAAAGACGTTCTCATGTTTGGGTCGAACAGTTATCTGGGATTGACTAACCATCCCAAGATCAAGGAAGCTGCCAAAAAGGCAATTGATAAGTATGGCACAGGATGTGCCGGGTCGAGATTCCTGAATGGAACTCTCGATATTCATATTCAGCTTGAAGAAAGACTTGCTGATCTTGTGGGTAAGGATGCAGCACTGTGTTACAGTACGGGTTTTCAGGTAAACCTCGGAGTAGTTTCTGTACTTACAGGACGGACTGATCATGTCCTGCTCGATGAGCTGGATCATGCATCAATAATCGAGGGGAGCCGTTTGTCCTTCTCAAAGGTCCTGAAATTTGCACATAATGACATGGACTCCCTCGAAAGTAAACTTAAGAAATGTTCTTCGGGTACCCTGAAACTGATTGTTGCCGATGGAATATTTTCAATGGAAGGGGATATAATCAAACTTCCCGAGATGGTTCGTCTGGCTGATAAATACGGTGCCACCATCATGATCGATGATGCGCATTCCATAGGTGTTCTTGGAAAGAATGGATCAGGGACCTCTTCTCACTTCGGGCTGACTGATAAAGTCGATCTCATAATGGGTACATTCTCAAAATCGCTCGCTTCACTCGGAGGTTTTATCGCAGCAGATAAATACACAATAAACTATATAAAACATAATTCCCGGTCATTGATTTTCAGTGCAAGCATGACACCGGCATCTGCAGCTTCGGTGCTTGCCGCTGTCGACATTATGGTAAGCGAACCCGAAAGGATCAGCCATCTGTGGGAGGTCTCGAATTATGCTCTCAAATGCTTCAGGGAAGCTGGTTTTGATACCGGGAAATCTGAAACGCCGATCATTCCTCTTTTTATACGCGACGATGTCAAAGCACTCATGCTAACCCTGAACCTGCTTGAAGACGGGGTATTTGTTAATCCTGTTGTATCTCCTGCCGTACCGAAAGAAGATTGTCTCATAAGATATTCACTTATGGCCACTCATACGAAGGAACAGGTTGATATCTCGGTTGAAAAAATCACAAAGGCAGCTAAAGCGCTGGGGATCTTATCATAAAGCATCCGGATTAATAATGTTAACTTCCTTTACCGGATAAGTCGTTTCGGAAAAGAAATAAAACATTTGACATTATATCACTATGGGCAAAGTAATTCTGATTACAGGAGTTTCATCAGGTTTTGGCAGAGAGACAGCCCTGATGCTTTCAGATGCAGGGCACAAAGTATACGGAACTGTAAGAAAACTTCCTGCATCACTGGGAAGTGTTGAGCTTCTGCAAATGGACCTTACTGATCATGCATCAATCAAAAAAGCCGTTGAATCAATTATCCGGAAAGAAGGCAGGATCGATGTACTTATTAATAATGCAGGTATGCACAGCGGAGGCCCTGCTGAAACGACTCCTCCGGAAAATATCAGATTACAGATAGAAACGAATCTCATTGGCACTATTGAACTTACCCGTGAGACAATTCCATGGATGAGGAAACAAGGCGGTGGAAGGATAATCAACTTCAGCTCAATAGGGGGTCTGATGGGACTTCCTTTCCAGGCCTATTATTCAGCCGCGAAATTTGCGCTTGAAGGCTTCAGCGAAGCGCTCAGGATGGAAATCCGACAGTTCGGTATCGAAGTAGTGTTGATAAATCCCGGTGACTTTCATACAAAAAACTCGGAGAACCGTCGAAAATTCCTTGCACCATGCGGCCCGGAAGATCCTTACAATAAGCAATTTGATGTATCGCTCAGGATCATTGAAAATGATGAGACAAAAGGCTGGGCACCACAGAGACTCGCCAGAAAATTAATCAGGATTGTTGAGTGCAAAAATCCCCGGCACAGGTATATCATAGCATCCCCGGAACAAAAGCTGGCAGTCCTCCTCAAATACATCCTTCCGGGAAAACTATTCAGAAAGATCCTTGAAAGTCACTACGGTATTAAATAGTGATTGTATAAACGGAATTAGGGGATATTTTATTTAATGACCCGGTTGTAATACGATCCGAATGTGAAGGCAATTTAACAACAAATAAATTATTTCAGGTTAATGTTTGTTTTATAAAAAATAGTATTACTTTTACAAAAATTTGTGTTACTATGAGCGTGGTAAGATTCAGTATAAGTCTGGAAGAGGAACTGCTCAGGGAACTTGACCAGTTTGCAAAGGATAACAGTTTTGCCAACCGTTCACAGGCCTTAAGGAATCTTATTGAAAAGAATATAGTTGAGAAGAAATGGCATTGCAATAATGTCGTTGCAGGAGCCATAGTAATGATATACGATCATCATAAAAAGGATATTCTCACAAAACTGAACAAATTACAGCACGATAATCATGAAGTCATTCTTTCTTCCCAGCACTATCATCTGAGTCATGATATCTGTCTTGAAATAATTGCCGTAAAAGGGCTGGCTAAAAAGCTTACTGATTTATCAGAGAAACTTATCAGCATCAAGGGTGTCAGACATGGGAAGCTGCTCATGAGTAAAACTGATTAATTTTTTTTTAAAATACAAGTAACACATTTTTGTTAATTCGTAATACTAATTGAAATGAAAAAAACACCAGGCACATTGATCTTTTTTTTATTTATCTCATCAATTCTATATTCACAGGAAAATATACGTTCCATACTTCAGGATACAGTAAACCTGGATGAAGTTGTCATAACAGGGACCACGGTGAAAGTTAACAGGAATAATGTTCCTATGGCCGTATCGGTAGTAAGTCCAAGACAGATAAATGAAAGTGTTGAGACAGCTCTTCTGCCGGTACTTAACGGAAGGGTTCCCGGACTATTCATTACAGAGCGTGGAATAATGGGATTTGGGGTTTCGACAGGAGCTGCGGGGCAGATATCAATCAGGGGAATAGGGGGAAGCCCGACGACCGGCGTGTTGATGTTAATTGATGGCCATCCTCAATTTATGGGAATTTTCGGTCACCCTCTTCCCGACTCATATGTGGCTTCTGATGTTGAAAAAGTTGAAGTAATAAGAGGACCTGCCTCCATCCTTTACGGATCAAACGCCATGGGTGGTGTAATAAATATAATCACCAGGAAACAGAAGGAAGATGGATTTAATGCAAATGCGCATCTGATGTATGGTTCTTACAATACACAGAAATATATGGCATCTGCGGGATATAAAAAAAATAATTTCAGTGCCTTCCTTTCAGTAAATCATGACCGGACAGACGGGCACAGGGCCAATTCGGATTTTGCTATAACCAATGGTTATGTTAAACTTGGGTATGATCTTAACAGGTATCTCGATCTTTCAGCAGATATTAGTTTAGCAAACTTCGATGCAACAGATCCGGGACCTGACACTATAAATGCCAAACCCGGGAACAGCCTGGATATTACGAGAGGTTACTGGTCAATTACAATGAACAATAACTTTGAAAAATACTCAGGCACTTTCAAACTGTTTTACAATTTCGGAGAGCACAGGATATCAGACGGATTCCATTCGAACGATGCCAATTACGGTATTAATATCTATGAAACCGCCAGATTGTTCAAAGGAAACACCCTGACAGTGGGAGCCGATTATCTTGTTTATGGTGGTAATGCTGAGAATGAAAAATACAACACATTCATCACTGATACTTCTATTTATGATGCAGGTGTTTACGGATTCATGCAACAAAAGATTTTTGACAATATCACTGTGAATGCAGGTCTGCGGTTTCAAAAGCACAGGACTTACGGTACTGAATGGATCCCATCCGGAGGATTAGCCTGGAGATTGTTCGAAAATACAACCTGGAAAGCTTCCATATCAAAAGGATTCCGCTCTCCCACTCTCAGGGAGCTTTTCATCTGGAATCATAACGTGAATCTTCGTCCCGAAACTGTAATAAGCTATGAAACCGGGATAATACAGTCCTTCCCGGCAAAAAGCCTGAAGCTTGAACTGACAGGTTTCATTGTTACCGGAAATGACATGATCATTACTGTACCCATGCAGGGATTGCAGAATGCTGGAGAGGTCAATAACAAGGGAATTGAACTCGCAGTAAATGCAGTTCCTGTTGAAAACCTCGCAATCGATCTGACCTACTCATATACAAATATGAAGTATCCTGTATATGCCACTCCCAGGAATAATTTATTTGTAAGTGCAGATTACAGCTTCAGCAAATTCAGGTTCATGCTGAGTTCACAGTTCATAGATCATCTTGACAGTGATCCGTCAACTACAGTCGAATCATTTGAAACATATACGTTGCTTAATTCAAAGATCTCTTATCAGGTAGTGAAATGGGGTGAATTGTTCATCAGTGCGGAGAATCTCCTCAATCAGAAATATGAAACGAACAGGTATTACACAATGCCGGGAGTGACATTATTCGGAGGTTTCAAAATAAGATTGTGATTTTATTTCACAAATTTTCTTCAATAGTAAATAATAATCTATAAAATATTAAATTTGCCAGTTCAATAAACGGCCCGTAGCTCAGCTGGCAGAGCACGTGACTCTTAATCATGGGGTCGAGGGTTCGATTCCCTCCGGGCCGACAATCAGAATCTTTTTATCTATGGGGATAAAAGAAATCCGGGCTTCCTCATCTCCTTTATTCAAGACTCAGAATATTTTTTACGGATACGAACTCATCTAAACAGATAAATTAGATGATAATCGAATTTTAATATATTTGTAAATTTAATATTAGAAATTATGACACCTGAAACCACGCCTGCCAAGACCGCAGGAACTTTAGCTAAGAAAGGTAATCCTGTTTACATTATTGCACTGACCATGGTTGCCACATTAGGCGGCCTGTTATTCGGTTATGACACTGCTGTAGTAAATGGCGCTGAACAGTCTCTTGTAGAGCTTTTTATAACAAAGATGCTCGATCCGGCGAATCATGCTTATGCTGTAACAATAATCAGTGAGTACAGAATATTGCTTGCGATCTCGATATTTGTTGTTGTCACTATTATTTCGGCTCAGGTAGTGAGGCTGCTGGGCGTTAAGAAAGGAGCTATTACTGTCGGAGTAATGTTTCTTCTCGTAATATTATGGGCAGTAAGATTTCTGAGTAAAGCAATCCCTACCGACCAGGCTGAACTGCAGGCTACTGCTGATGTTTTAAAAGGATTCGTCGTTGCATGTGCATTAATAGGTTGTATCATAGGAGGTGCTCTTTCCGGTTTCATATCAAAATCATTAGGCAGGAGGAACGGACTTATAGTTGCTGCTGTAGCATTCCTGCTTTCGGCAATCGGCGCCTGGAAGCCCGAAACTTTCAATTTATTCGGAACGCTTCCCGTTTTTTCATTCTTTTTCTGGAGGATCATAGGAGGTATTGGTGTCGGTATCGCTTCGATGATCTCACCGATGTATATTGCTGAAATAGCTCCTGCAGAAAGCAGGGGTAAGCTTGTATCATTTAACCAGTTTGCGATCATTTTCGGAATGCAGGTCATATACTTCGTCAATTATTTTATAGCAAGGCAGGGAAACCAGGACTGGCTTATAAGCGAAGGATGGAGATGGATGTTCTTCTCCGGGGCGATCCCCGCAGGCTTATTCCTTATCCTCCTTATTTTTGTCCCTGAGACTCCGCGTTTCCTTGTAATGAAAGGGAAGGAAGACAAAGCCTTGAAATTACTCGGTAAAGTATCAGGATCCGACAGGGCTCCGGGCATCTTGCACGAAATCAGAGAAACTCTTGTTGAAAAGAATGCTCCCTGGCTCTCATTTGGATTTTTTGTCATCTTCATTGGTATCATGCTTTCTGTTTTCCAGCAATTTGTGGGGATAAATGTGGTCCTGTACTACGCAGGAAATATATTCAGGAACATGGGAGCCTCAACCAACGCCTCTCTTCTGCAAACGATATTTGTAGGTACAGTTAATCTTACCTTCACAGTTGTGGCTATACTTACGGTTGATAAATTTGGAAGGAAACCACTTATGATAATCGGTGCTCTGGGAATGGCAGTCAGTATGTTCTGTCTCGGATTTTCCTTCTCTACTCATAATGAAGGCATTCTGGCTCTCATATTCATGCTTACGTATGTTGCATTCTTTGCCATGAGCTGGGGTCCTGTTACATGGGTTCTTTTGTCCGAGATATTTCCTAACAGCATTCGTGGCGCAATGTCAATAGCTGTATCAGCACAGTGGCTTGCAAACTGGCTCGTCTCAACAACATTCCCGATATTGAATGACAACCAGAAGCTTACCCAGCTGTTTAACCATGGATTTTCATACTGGATCTACGGATTGATGGGGATAATTGCTGCATTGTTCATATGGAAATGGGTACCTGAGACAAAAGGCAAAACGCTTGAGGATATAGAAAAGTTATGGAAGAAAAAATAACTATTTAAAAATAATATTGAAGTAACAGTCAGGATTACTTATTAAAATAAAAGTTTAATTCGGCTGACAGAACTTTAAGTGGAAGCAACCGGGGAACGAATCCCCGGTTGCTTCATTTTTATACTCATTATTTACAAATCCCTTTAATCAGAGTTAATGATTTCCCAGGCAATTTCGTAATTTTATAAAGTAATCTTAAAAACCGACAAATGAGACAGCTAAGGTCAGGGATATTACTCGCAGGTATTATTTTCAGTATTTTTTCCTGCCGGGATTCACGCGTATCAGACAATTCAGCATTTAATCCGGTAATAGAGAGGGAGATTGTCAATAAGGTCATCCATAATGCAATCTGCTGGGCAATGACAAAGGATACCACGACACTCTTCAGCACCTTTGTACCTGATTCCAGCCTGTTTATTTTCAGTCCTGATTCCGCATCAACCTTAAGCGGTTTCAGGTCAATCCGGGAGCTTGCGGAGGATGTATGGATGACAGATCATTTCAGGGCTCTGGAGTGTAATGTCAGGGATATGAGGATACAATTCAGCAGGAGTGGTGAAACAGCGTGGTATTCATGTTATCTTGATGATATCAGTGAGTGGGATGGCCGGAGGTCGGGCTGGTTGAATGTACGCTGGACCGGGGTACTTGAAAAGAGGGATGGCAGGTGGCTGATAATGCAGATGCATTTTTCATATCCTGAGGAGAGGTTCAGATAGAATCCTTTGGTTATTTCAAATATGACTGATTCTCATTTACCATAATATTGTATTTACTATAATTTTTTATTTACATAATTTTATCAAATAATTATTATCACTATTTACTTATTTTTTGTATATAATTTAATCTCTTATTTAATTTTTTTTCTTAAATGCTATATTTTATCAGATACAATTTATTATCTTTACCGAGTGTTATTTGTTTTAATACCCGTCATCCTTATCCTCTTATCTGACCTTAGTAAACCAAATGCCGTAATCCAAATAATCACTCAAAATGGCAAATAATACCGTTATCCGAATCCTCGCCGAAAATAACCTTAAAATAACCCCCCAGAGAACCGCCGTACTGGAGGTCGTACTTAGCCTCGATACCCACCCTACAGTAGAAGAAATAGCACAATATCTCAGACTTAACTATCCCCACGTTCCAATCGGTACCGTTTATAAAATCCTTGAGAAATTTGTGGAACTCGGAATCATCGAAAAAGTCAAAACAGACGATGGCTTGATGAGATACGATGCCGTCACAGAAAATCATCACCACCTTTATTCACCCGATTCAAAACGCATTGAAGATTATTATGACGATGAACTCCATAATATCCTGGATAACTATCTGAAAAAGAAGAAAATACCTAATTTTGAAGTGAAAGACTTCAGGCTACAGATAATAGGAACATTCAAAGAAAAAAAATAAACTGATTAAATTTATTACCTGATCAAAGCATCTAAATTATAACCAATTTAATTATAACTATTATGGCAGAAATTGGAAGATCAATCGTAAAAATGAATGTTGATGAACTAATCAACCTTCTGAATAAAGCCCTCTCCGATGAATGGCTGGCTTATTACCAGTACTGGATAGGAGCTAAGGTCGTAAAAGGTCCTATGAAGGATGCCGTTATTTCAGAGCTGGACCTTCATGCAACCGAGGAACTTACTCATGCACAATTACTTGTAACCAGGATCATACAGCTCGGAGGAACCCCTGTGCTGAACCCGGAGAATTGGTTCAAACTTACCAATTGCGGTTATGATGCTCCTGAAGATCCCTACGTCGAAGAAGTCCTGAACCAGAACATAAAAGGCGAACAGTGTGCAATCCGGACTTATAGTAAGCTAATGGATCTGACTAAAGAGGCTGACCCTGTCACCCACGATATCATCCTCCAGATCATTACCGATGAGGTCGAGCATGAAGAAGATCTCGTCGCACTCAAAGAGGACCTTGATCTGATGCTCCTCAGAAGAAAATAAATAATAAACATAGTTCAATTATAAACATAAATCTATTTATCATGGAAGAAACAAAAACATTTTCAATGCCGCGCATCGGCGACAAAGCACCTGAATTCAAAGCTGTTACAACACAGGGCGAGATAAATTTTCCCGGCGATTATAAAGGAAGCTGGGTAATATTGTTCAGCCACCCCGCTGATTTCACGCCGGTGTGCACATCAGAGTTCATGACTTTTGCTTCAATGGAAAAACAATTCCATGAAGCTAATTGTAACCTCGTCGGATTATCAGTCGACGGCCTCTACAGCCATATCGCCTGGCTTCGTACAATAAAAGAGAAAATTGAATACAAGGGTATGAAGAACGTTGAAGTTAATTTCCCGCTGATCGAAGATATCACAATGGAAGTAGCAAAAACATACGGGATGCTTCAGCCCGGTGAAAGCTCAACTAAAGCTGTGAGAGCTGTATTTTTCATCGATCCCAAGGGTATTATACGTACAATCATATACTATCCGTTGAGCCTGGGTCGAAACTTTGACGAACTGTACAGAGTACTTATCGGCTTACAGACTGCAGATGCATTCTCTGTGGCGCTACCGGCTGACTGGAGACCCGGAGACGAAGTTATTGTCCCGCCTGCAGGATCATGCGGTGTCGCCAAATCGCGTATGGAAGGAAAGGAAGATATGAAATGCTACGACTGGTTCTTCTGTACAAAAAAACTTGATAAGGAGAAAGTGCTCAAAACAATTCTGAAAAAGTAATCTTATATCTTTTTATATCTTAAGAAATGGAAATAATTTTCGAAGGAGGAAAAGTAATAACGGCTCTCCATCATGGTCATGCAATAAGGACTGATCAACCACTGGACAACGGTGGAACGGATAGCGCGCCTGCCCCATTTGATCTTTTCATGGCCTCAATCGGAACATGCGCCGGGATATATGTCAAGTCATTCTGCGACAACAGGAAGATACCGACTGACGGAATTAAACTGATCCAGACCTCACAATTCAATAAAGAAACAGGTCTGCCGGTCAATATTAAGATCGATATTCAGGTACCTCCGTCATTCCCTGAAAAGTACATAGACTCCCTTATCCATGTTGCCGAGCTGTGCAAAGTAAAAAAATCTATAGCTAATCCTCCGGTTTTTGAAATAACAAGTACAGTCATTTAAAGCTGCAAACAGCATTAAAATAAATTTGCCCGTCATTGATCCCGGCTTTCCGGGTATGACGGGCAAATATTTTCTGTAAATCCCCAAAGATCCTTTTTATGAAGGATCACTGTGAATCATTCTATTCAAGATACATATTTATCATCTGTTCAAGGAGCTCCTGCTTGCCGCTGATAACTTTAGGTTCGCCGATAGCAGCAGCCAGATCTCTCAGTTTAACAAGCGTAAGTTTCCCATTTTCGAAATCCTTGCCAGGGCCCTTGTCAAATGAAGCATATCTCTTTTTCCTCATCTTGAGATAATCACTTTCATTTAAAACCTTATCTGCAATCAGAAGTGCTCTGGCAAAATTATCCATACCGCTGACATGAGCGATAAATATATCTTCCAGATCAGTCGAGTTCCTTCTGATATGTGCATCAAAATTGACACCCCCTGTCTTGAAGCCACCAGCTCTAAGTATTACCAACATAGCTTCAGTCAGTTCATAGATATTTGTCGGGAATTCATCAGTATCCCAGCCGTTCTGGTAATCACCCTTGTTTGCATCAATGCTTCCAAGCATACCAGCATCAGCTGCTACCTGAAGATCATGAGCGAAAGTGTGCCCGGCAAGAGTGGCATGATTGACTTCAATATTGAGTTTGAAATCTTTGTCAAGCCCGTAGTGGCGGAGGAATCCTATAACTGTTGCAGCATCATAATCATACTGATGTTTTGTTGGTTCCATCGGTTTTGGTTCAATCAGGTAAGTCCCTTTGAAACCTTTCTTACGTCCATAGTCCCTTGCAAGTGTAAGTAACATTGCCATATGATCGAGTTCTCTCTTCATATCTGTGTTATGAAGGCTCATATAACCTTCTCTCCCACCCCAGAATACATAATTCTCACCGCCAAGATCTATTGTTGCCTGGATGGCATTCTTGAGTTGTGCACCCGCGTTGGCTACAACTTCAAAATCAGGATTTGTTCCGGCTCCGTTCATATAACGGGGATTTGAGAAAAGGTTTGCAGTTCCCCAGAGAAGTTTGACTCCGGTCTCTTTCTGCATTTCTTTCATTACAGGAACAAATTTCTCGAGGCGTTTTTCGATATCCATAACAGAACCATCTCCGCCTACAACATCAACATCATGGAAGCAATAATAGGGAGCTCCGATTTTAGTAATAAATTCAAATGCAGCATCAAGCCTCATTTTGATCTTATCTTCAAGAGCAGCATCCTTCCATGGATAAAAATGGGTTGCATTCCCGAACTGATCAGTACCGTCACCACAGAATGAGTGCCAGTAAGCGATTGCAAAACGAAGGTGATCTTTCATCTTTTTGCCTGAAACCACCTGATCAGGATTATACCACCTGAAAGCCAACGGGTTCTTTGACTTTTTACCTTCGTATTTTATCTTTCCGATGCCGGGATAAAATTCTTTTTTTCCTTTAGCCATATTCTTAAGTATTAGTGTAACATTTATTTTAATCGCCCAATTTAGAAAACTTTATGAACTTCAGAAAATCCTTTTGTCTCTTTGTTGATTTATTTCCTGAATATTTTAATAATATCGTTATAAGATAACGAGATCAAAAGTTAAACAGATTCCAGAAATTTCTTCCATTGTGAATAAGCCGATTCATAAGCAGCGGTTTTTGATTTATCAGGTTTGGTAATACCTACTTCCTTCAGACCGGCAAAAGCTTCTTTTGCCGATTTATAATATCCGCTTCCGATCCCGGCTCCCCGTGCTGCTCCGATCGAACCATCGGTGTTATAAAGATGTATCTCAGTTCCTGAAATGCAGGATAGTGCTTCTCTGAAGATTGAGCTCTGGAACATATTTGCTGCACCTGCTCTGATAACAGAAGGAACAATACCTGTCTCTTTCATTATGTCGAGGCCGTATCTTATGGAGAATACGATACCTTCCTGAGCAGCTCTGAAAAGATGAGCGTTCGTATGTGTGTTGAAATTGATCCCGTTGATCCGTGCTCCTATGTCCCTGTTCCCAAGCATTCTTTCAGCACCATTTCCGAAAGGCAGGATTGAAAGGTTTTCTGAACCGGCGGGTATCTTTTCAGCCAGTTCATTCATCTGGTTATAAGTGAGATTATTGCCTGTATTTCTCCTCAGCCAGGAATTTAAGATCCCTGTGCCGTTAATACACAGCAGAACACCTAAGCGCGGTTTTGATTCGGAGTGGTTGACGTGCAGGAAAGTGTTCACTCTTGACAAAGGGTCGTATTTTTTCTGTTCTGTAACACCGTAAATAACTCCCGATGTACCGGCTGTTGCAGCAACCTCGCCCGGTTCAAGAACATTAAGCGATAAAGCGTTATTGGGCTGATCTCCTGCCCTGTAGGCAACAGGTATTCCTTCCGGAAGCCCAAGTTCTTCTGCAATTGTTTTCAACAGTTTGCCCTGTTGTGAAAAGGATGGGACTGACTTTGCAAGAAGATCTTTGTCGAAGCCGAGATCATCAAGCAGTTCCTTTGAGACCTCATTCCTTGGGAAATCCCAGAATATACCCTCAGACAGACCTGAGTATGTTGTTAATAGTTCACCTGTCATCCTGAGTGCGAAGTAATCACCGGGCAGCATGATCTTATAGATTTTCCTGAAAATCTCCGGTTCATTTTCTTTGACCCATGCAAGCTTTGTTGCTGTGAAATTTCCCGGAGAATTCAGAAGATGTGAAAGACAAAACTCCTTTCCGAGCTTTTTGAATGACTTTTCACCATATTCAACTGCCCTTCCATCGCACCATATAATAGAAGGACGCAGTACCTTGTTGTTCTTGTCAACTGTAACGAGGCCATGCATCTGATAGGAGATCCCTATTGCACCAATCTTTTTCTTATCAGAACCAAGCTGATTATTGCAATCTGCTATAGCAGATTTCAGATTTGACCACCAGATCTCAGGATCCTGTTCAGCCCAACCGGGCTTTTTTGCGATAATCTTCATTTCATCTTTAGGGTAAAAAGCCGATGCCAGGCAATTACCCGATTCTCCATCAATAACTGAAGCTTTAACTGAAGAGCTTCCCAAATCAATTCCGAGTAGTAACATATTTTTAAATTTGAGTGACTTTAGTAATTGTTTAACATAACAAAATCAAGCTAAAAAGCAGAATGCTAAAGTTAAGGTTTTTTACTTAAGGCATTCTCTCTTTATCCAATATTAAGATATTTTTAACCTGAAAACTCAATCAGTCCATTCAAAACATCCCGGGGATATCCGTGTATCTATGAGTCTTGTACCACTCCAGATCATGCTCAGGAGCCTCAACTCCCGGTGGTAAAGGTCGTCTTGAAAATGTCTGGAAATAAACGATGCAGCCGTCTTTCCATATTCTTGCATCCCTTACCTGCTTTATCAGCCTTTCCCTTACATTCTCATATCGTTCAGCATCAAGTACAGGTTTGAGATTGTCCCAAACCTGCTGAACTTCACGGATCTTATTAACCCCGTCATTATATCTATAACATAATTCATCCCATAAAGTTCTTCCTGATCTCATCTTATAGTCCCATGACACATGATGGAACCACAATAAAAGGTTTTCAGGACATGTTTCAATGTTATTGAACATATCCCTTACAGGCGGGTAATACTGGCTTACGGCATTACTTCCTGTTGATGTTCTGTTAAAGCCTATTCCATTCTCATCAGCCCGGTGGTAATAGAGCGAAGTCCAGTCTTCGCGCGGATCTCTCGGATCCTTATCAACCCAGGGCCCGGGCCCATAATGAGTGGCAGCAGCCATTATATGATGCAGGCCAAGTGGTGTCATATAATTAACTGCTATCTCACGCGATTCAACCATGAACCGGCTTATCGGCTTCAGGATCTCCTCTTTGTTTGAGAAAGTCATTCTCACCCATTCGTCGGCAATTTCTGCCGAACTGATGTAGGGGTCCCACGCCAGTCTGCCGAATGCATACCAGTTTGACTGACCAAATATGTGACCTGTCCAGTTCCGGTCAGCCCCTATGTTTGAGACGCCTGCCATACCGGTAAGCGAATAATCACTTATTGTTCCGTCAACGATCCTGGCTACAAGTGAACCTTCTCCTTTACTGTAAGTATCTGATTTCAGACATTCTTCATAAACCGGAGCAAGAAAAACAAGATGTGTGGTAAATCCGAAGTACTCCTGCATTATCTGGAATTCCGGCATCAGAGGAGTATCAGGCATCGCCCCGAACAGGGGATGAAAAGGTTCCCTGGGCTGAAAATCCAGAGGACCGTTCTTGACCTGGAGAATAACATTCTTTCTGAATTTTCCGTTAAAAGGGATGAACTCATTATATGGCTGCTTAATCCTGTCGTCCGGCACTTTGTTATCATAAACAAAAGCCCTCCACATAATTATCCCTCCATGAGGACCGACAGCATCAGCCAGAAGATTGGCACCATCCGCATGTGTTCTGTTATAGTCGAGAGGCCCGGGCTGACCTTCGGAGTTGGCTTTTACAACAAAGCCTCCGAAATCCGGAATATAATTATACAGATCATCTGCTGCCTTTTTCCACCAGGCAATAACATCCTTATCGAGAGGATCAGCTGTCTGCAGTTTACCGATCTCAATGGGGGCTGTAACTTTGGCTGCCAGGTACATTTTTATACCATAGGGTCTGAAAACGTCAGCCAGAGCTGCCACTTTTTCCATATATTCCGGAGTTAAAAGTCTTGCATCAGCATTGACATTTGTAAGTACTGTTGCATTTATTCCTATTGAAGCATTTGCCCGCGCATAATCAGTATACCTGGAATCAAGCCTGCCCGGAAGTTCATCCCATTTCCATATTGTATTGCCAGCTGATTTCCGGCCGGGTATGGGAAGCATATCCCAATGGTTAAGTATCCTTACTTTCGTCCCAGGAGAACTGCTTATTGAAAGATCGGTGATGCCCTGATTCATTTGCAGCAATCTCAGAAAATGAAACGTTCCGTATAATACTCCTATATCGGTGTTTGCAGTAATAACGATTATCTTTTTCCCCTTGTATTTTGAATTTGTGATAAGATATCCTTCATTGCCCAGCCTGCCAAGCTTATCGTTCAGCTTCAGGGACGAGATAATCGGTGAATTTTCCGGAGTCCCGGCAATAACGGTTCCTTTTTTTACAGTTGAGACAACCGGTATCTGACTCCCGAGAAGCCCGCTCAGAGACATTTGTAACTCATTCTTTGCAGCTTCTATAGTTTGAGAATTGCCGGCTGCCATATACCCTGTGATCGCCTTCCTGTACTGAGTAAGCACTGCCGGATTATCAATAAGATCGTATCTTAACCACAGCCTGTAACCATCTTCCGCATTCAAAACTGTCAGACTGGAGAAAAACAATACTGTGACCAGAACTTTTAAGAAGGTTTTCATGATATATATTTTTATTATCTCAACCCAAATAACCGCAAACTTTAGCTCACTTTAGGCACTTTAGTCACTCCAGGCACTTTAGTCACTCCAGACACTTTAGTCACTTAACTTATCCCCGGTATATCCGTATATTTATGGTTAATATAATAGTCCAGATCATGCTCAGGTTTTTCCAGGTCAGCCGGTATCGGCTTTTTCGAAAATGTCTGGAAATAAAGTATACAACCGTCTCTCCATATCTTAGCATCCCGCTCCTGCCTGATAAGCAAAGTCTTGACAGTCTCGAATCTGTCATTGTCGATAAAACCCTTAATTGATTCCCATTGGTTCTGCATGAGCTGAACTGTTTTCACTCCATCATGATATGTATAACATAATTCATCCCATAGACTTCGTCCTGACTTCATTTTATAATCCCATGGCACATGATGAAACCAAAGCAGGAGGTTCTCCGGACAAGTCACAATGTTTTCATACAAATCTCTCACAGGCGGGAAATACTGACCGACAGCGTTACTTCCCGAAGAGGTCCTGTTAAATCCTATACCCTTCTCATCTGCCTTATGATAATATACTGAGGTCCAGTCCTGACGTCCCCTGCTCACCCACGGACCCGGTCCGTAATGATGCCCGGAATACATTATATGATGCAGTCCCAGGGGAGTCATGTATTTTACTGCAGCCTCCCTGGAGTCAAGCATGATTCGGCTTATTGTTCTTAAAGTTTCCTGGTTATTTGAGAATGTCATTCTGATCCATTCGTCGGCGATCATTTCCGAGGTGAGGTAGGGATCCCAGGCCAGGCGGCCGAAGGCATACCAGTTTGATTGCGCAACCGGATGACCAGTCCAGTTTCTCACATCTCCGGTATTTGCGACTCCCGCAATAGCTGTAAGCTTATGATTATCCAGCGACCCATCAATAACTTTAGCTACAAATGAACCTTTGCCCTTCGCATAAGTGTCAGACTTAAGGCACTCTTCATAAAGCGGTGCAAGGTAAACAAGGTGTGTTGATGATCCCAGGTACTCCTGAGTTATCTGCAGCTCAGGCATAATAGGTGTTCGGGGCATAGCCCCAAATAATGGATGGAACGGTTCCCTTGGCTGGAAATCCACCGGACCGTTTTTAACCTGGATTATCACATTATCCCTGAACTTGCCGTCGAGCGGAACAAATTCGTTATATGCCTGCTTTGCCCTGTCATCAGGAACATTATTATCATACACAAAAGCTCTCCACATCACTATGCCTCCATGAGGTCCGACAGCATCAGCAAGAGTGTTTGCACCATCAGCGTGGGTCCTTTTATAATCCTGCGGACCGGGCTGTCCCTCTGAATTCGCCTTCACCACGAATCCGCCAAAGTCGGGTATATAACTGTATATCTCATCAGCCTTGGCTTTCCACCATTTAATTACATCCGGATCGAGCGGATCGGCAGTTTTCAGGTTTCCGATCTCAACAGGAGCGCTGAACCGTGCAGTCAGATATACCCTGGTGCCATAGGATCTGAACAGGTCTGCCAGAGCAGCAACCTTTAAGAGATAATCTTTTGTAAGTATTAGTGCATTCGCATTTACATTTGTCAGAACCGTGCCGTTGATCCCTACAGATGCATTAGCCCTTGCATAATCGGTATATCTTTCATCAAGTTTTCCGGGAAGAGTTTCCCAGTTCCACAGGGAGAGCCCGGCATATCCTCTTTCAACCGATCTGTCAAGGTTATCCCAGTGATTTAATAAACGGATCTTTATTTTCGGTGCACTCGTAATTGAAAGAGATTTAACCGGCTGGTTTGTCTGCAGAAGTCTCAGGAAATTAAAAACCCCGTACAATACTCCGGCATCACCGTTTGAAGCGATGACAATCACTTTCTTGTTCCTGTATTTTGTATTTATTATCAAATAGCCTTCCTGTCCGAGTCCGGCTAATTTATCATTAAGCTTCAGCGATGCCACAACAGGCGATCCCGAAGGGGTTCCGGCTATTACAAGCCCATTCCCGCCTGGTGATGTAAATGACTGCACTTTGTGCCCAAGCAACCCTTCGAGCCCTTTATCAAGCTCCTTTTTTGCAGATTGAATCACAGGCGAATCTCCCTCAACGATCCACCCCTTTATAAGTTTATTGTAACTCTTTAGGATCCCGGGATCGGCAACAAGATCATACCTTAACCAAAGCCGGTAGCCATCTTCTGCCTTAGCGACCTGGAAATTAACAGCTACTAATACTATAAGAATAATTGAATACAGGGATTTCATTATGCTGATTTTTAATCTTTAAACATTATTATTTTCTAAGTGATGACTGGCGAATAATTAGTTTATGACTGAGAACTATACTATTCAGGTTGTTATTCTGCGGATTTTTCAGCTTGCTCAGCAGCATGGTGACTGCGATCTCCCCCATCTCCCTTGCAGGATAATCGACTGTTGTCAGGTTTGGTGTAACATACTGGCTCACAGGCTCATTATTGAAACCTGCAACAGCTATCTCCCCGGGGATATTGATGCCTGCTTTCTGAAGCTCAAGAATTGTCGCTACTCCTGTTGTGTCGTTAGAGGTAAATATCCCATCAGGCCTGTGCTTCATTCTTACTATGTGCCTTGCCAGATCAATTCCTGACTGAGCTGACATATCGCTTACAACAAGCATCTTACTGTTGAATTCTATGTTATTATCAATGAGCGCCATCTTATAACCCATGAAACGCTCTTTGTAAACATTCCGAAACATATTCCCTCCAAGATGCATTATCTTCCTGCAACCCTGTGAAATAAGATGTGATGTAGCCTCATAACCTGCTTTGTAATTGTCAATTACAACACTTGTACATCCCTGGCATTCAGCCACACGATCAAAAAAGATGATCGGGATATTCCTGTCAAACAGGTTCCTGAAATGATCAGTGTTCTCCGTATCATATGCCAACGAAACAAGGAGCCCGTCAACCCTGCTGTTATAAAGTGTTGATATGCACACGATCTCTTTCTTCCATGATTCCTGGGATTGTGTGATTATGAGACCATACCCGTTTTCAGAGGTTATTTTTTCAATCCCGGATAAAACAGATGCCATAAAATAACTGTTGAGCTTCGGAACGACTGCCCCGATCGTATTTGTGCGTTTCTGCCTGAGATTGCTTGCGAACTTGTTATGCCTGTATCCCATTTCATTAGCAACAGACATTATTTTCTTTTTTGTCACGCTGCTTATATGCGGATGATTTTTTAAAGCCCGGCTCACAGTAGATGGTGACAAATTCAATGCCTTCGCCACATCATATATCGTTATCTCCCTGCTCTCTTTCACAAGCCTTATTTATCACCAAATATAAGTAAAATATGAGTTTTTGACTTCCTGTCACAGAATTATTGCAATCGGTTGCCAAAAATGCTTGCGTTTCCTGCTGATGAAGGAACTTAAACTCGTTTCAAAGGATTATAATTACCTGTCAATCTATCTTTTAAGTTTTTCTGACAAAATATATTTCTTTTGAATCACTCTTTACTTTTTATTGCGATATTTGTATAGGATCATTAGTGCCTCAAAGAATAACAAAAAACTCCTGTTATGAAAAGAAGAAAATTTATTGCCAGTTCAGTTACAGCTGCAGCCGGGACAATCATAATGCCTGCAATTGTTCCTTCATCTGTTATCGGTAAAAATCCTCCGAGTGATAATATCAACATTGGATGGATTGGTTGCGGAAGGCAGGGCAGAGGCGATGTGAGGGAAGTGATGGGCTTCGATGTAGCAAGGGTTATTGCTGTGTCAGATGTCGATTCTAAAAGGATGACGCTGGGGAAAGAATATATCGATGGTTTTTATGCAAAAAAAACAGGCAATACAAATTATGTCAATTCAAAGACATTCAGTGATTATAAGGAAATGTTACTTGATAAATCGATTGACGCCGTTCTTATTACAACTCCCGATCACTGGCATTCACAGCCTGCCATGGAAGCTGCACTTGCCGGGAAAGACATTTATCTTGAAAAACCTACTTCCCTGACAATAACCGAAGGACGCCTGCTGAGCGACCTTGTAAGACGTAAAAAGATCATCCTCCAGGTCGGTACACAGCAGCGTTCAAGTTTCCAATGGAGGCTTGCTGCAGAGCTTGTAAGAAACGGTCGTATAGGTAAACTTCATACGGTAAAAATAGGTCTGCCAGGTGACCCCTCCGGACCGGAAGCTCCTGAAATGCCGGTACCTAAGAACCTGAATTACGATATGTGGCTCGGATCAACTCCCGAGGTCTATTATACAGAAATAAGGGTCCATCCGCAGGTTGGTTTTGATCGTCCCGGATGGCTGAGATGCGAACAGTTCGGTGCCGGTATGATAACCGGATGGGGCCAGCATCACTTCGATTCCGCAGCATGGGGAATGGATACGGAACTGACAGGGCCGGTGTCAATACAGGCTGTTGCACAGTTCCCGAAATCAGGCCTCTGGGATGTACACGGTGATTTTATGTCTGTTGCAGAATACAAGAACGGAATAACCCAGCTTACAAGCGGCAGCTATACAAACGGGGTAAGGTACGAAGGTACTGAAGGCTGGATTTTCGTCTCACGCGGAAGTTACAGGGCAACAGCAAGCGACCCGATCACACAGGCACAGGAATCAAAAGCTCTTGACGCCAGCGATCCTAAAATACTGTCATCAGTCATCGGACCAAATGAAATTCACCTGTATGAGAGTACTTCACAGCCCGGTAACTGGCTCGATTGTATTAAATCGCGCAAAGAACCCATCTCTCCTGTTGAGATAGGCCACAGGGCTTGCACGGTTTGCCTTGTTACACATATTGCAATGAAACTGGGTCGTAAGCTTAACTGGGACCCCGATAAGGAGAGATTCATTAACGACGATGAAGCAAACAGCATGCTATCACGTCCGCAGAGGGCTCCCTATGGAACCAATTACGTAAAGATCAGCTGATCAGCCACTTCGCCGTAACGCCTTTGTGCCATTGCGCAGTAATGCCGTAACGCCGTAACGCCCTAACGCCTTAAAGCCGTTTTTCCCTGTAAATACACTCCTTCATATCACATATCCTGCAACTATACGCCGTTTTGCGCACTTTGCTTCCGATACCAATGATCCCGCTGACTGACTTCACAGGGTCCATCAACGCCGACGGAGTAAGCACTATCCCGCAGTAATTGTTAGGCAAAAGATGGAATAACTTATGTTGTTCTGAAACATCCCAGCCGCAATAACCCGGACTATACCGATTTGTGATATTCATTCCTGACAGTTTCAGTTCAGTTTCCAGAGAGTTCTGCATCCTGTCAGCTGCAGCCTCCGTTACTTCACTTCCTACCAAATCATAGATATACCCCCGGAAAGGATCTCCTCCTTTCAGAGCATCACGGCTTCTTGTACTTAAATCTTTCCCTGCAGTACAGAGAAAAAGAGAAACAGATTTCGCCTCCTTTAACTGCTTAAAAATAACAGGCCCTACGTTCAGGATTATTCCGTTAATGCGAATATTTTTCTCCTGATTATTTAATTCGGGTTCTTTGAAAATCCTGTATTCTGCTTTTATCCCTGCAATATTTTCGCACTCCGAGAATATTTCCTCAATAAGAACCCCGATTGAGTATTCCGGATCCCCATGACCATAGCCAAGCAACTCTTTTACCCTGGTAATATCGGGTCTCAGATCTTTGAAATCAAATTTGAAAGTTTTTGAAGTCATCCTTACCGATGTTACTTTGAAGCAGAATTTTTCAATCCATTTTAGCAGGTCACTGCTGAAGAATACCAGATTCAGCAACTAACCTTCCAACTATCTCCTCCCACCCCATTGTCATAAGGTGTATCCCGTGGATACCCTTTTTACTTTTGATGGAGTCTATCAATTCAAGTGCTATCTGAAATCCTTCTTCGGATGCACCGTCGCCTGCCTTTTCCATACGGGTTAAAATGTCCTTAGGCAGAAAGACCCCCGGCACTTTATCATGAAGATATCTTGCAATTTTATAGCTCTTTAGTGGCGATATACCCGCAAGTATATAAACTTTGTCAAGCAGATCTCTCTTGTCAAGCTGCTCCAGCCACTGATCGAGTCTGTCGGGTTCAAAAATAAGATTCGTCTGGAAAAACTGAGCACCGGCATTTATCTTCTTTTGATCCCTTATTGCCTGTAATTCGGGATCGGAAGCGAATGGTGTTGTAGCAGCACCGAGGAAAAACTTTGGCGGGTATTTTATTTTTCTCCCGTCAAGGTAAATCCCTTCATCTCTCATTCGTCTCAGTATCCAGAGCATCTGGACGGAATCCACATCAACAAAGTTCATGTCACTTGCAGGCGAAGGACCAACTCTGGGATTATCTCCTGTTACACAAAGGATGTTCCTTACTCCCATTTGTCCGGAACCTATCACAGCTGACTGAAGTCCGGTTCTTGTTGTATCCCTGGCTGCGATCTGGAAAACTGCTTCACAATTAAGGTCATTTGCGACCTTGCAGCAGGCAATACCCGACATTTTTGGCGAGGCTGAAGAAGCATCTGTGAAGTTGACAGCAGTAACCCAGGGCCTGACAAGCTCTATTTCACGGATAATTTTAGCAGGATTAGCTCCCAGTGGCGGAGATACTTCAGTAGCAATAACAAATTCTCCGTTCCGCAACTTTTTTTCAAGCAGCGAGGCCGGTTCCTCATAAGCTGGTTTATGATATTCAGAATCACCCATCCACCAGGCAGGCTGACGAATGGTCTTAAATACTGAATCCCAGACTTCTGACTTCTTTATTTTATCTTTCAGGAAAAGGCTTCTGATAAAAGTCCAAATTCCTGTCTTTCTGACCTGCCTCACAACAACACCCCATGTTTCTGTTCCGACTTTATACCAGTCAAGCGGCGGAAGCACCTCGAGAAGCATCTTTTGCCTTCCCATCTTCCTGGATCTTTCGTATATAGCATACCAGACACATTTCCTGGATTCATCCACGTAGCAGTTCTTTTCAGGGGTTATCCCTCCGCAAGGTCCGTTCCTCATGCCTTTCGGACATTCCATCGGACATATGAATGCTGTTTCCTGGAGAAGGCAGTTACCGCACATCCGGCAGCCGAAAACCGGTCCCTTTACGGCAAGTTCAATTCTCCCAAGCAATCGTGCTGAGAACTTCTCCTTTTTAAAAGGGTAGAAAGCGGGCTGCCATCGTCTGGCTGGTTTAATGATAGACATGGGATATTACAAATATTTATTGCCTCCTCTGGAAATAATCGACAAATCTCACTGCATAGTCATCCCTGCCCAGAACAAGATCGGCAGCTCTGACAATGGAAGTTATTTTTTCAGGGTTGGCAATCGGACACGTAAGACCATTAAAGATCGACATTGCCATATAGGCTGCATTAAGCGATTCCCTGTCAGGCAGGCCGAATGAGATATTGCTTGCCCCCTGCGTAATATTATGTCCAAGTTCCTGATGCACAAGTCTTATTGTTTCAAGAGTTACAATACATGCACGCGGATCAGCGCTTACAGCCATTGCCAGGGGGTCAATAATAACATCTTCTGCTTTTATACCTTCGCGGACAGCTCTTTCAATTATCTTTTCAGCGATAGAGAGTCTTTTATCCGGATCATGTGTTATACCGTCGTCGTCCATACATAATCCGATAATTGCAGCACCAAATTCCCTGGCTATTGGCAGCAATGATTGCAATGATCTTTCCTCTCCATTAACCGAATTAATAAGACACTTGCCTTCAGCTGCCCTGAGCGCGGCCTCAATAGCCGCCGGATTCGGCGAATCGAGACACAGAGGGACATCAAAATTATCCTGCAGGACCTTAACGGTTTCCGGTAGAAGCTTTACATCGTCAACACCCGGAAAACCTACATTCACATCGAGCACATCTGCACCCTCATCTATCTGATTCTTTGCAAGTTCCAGGACAAAATCAAAGTTGTGCTCCTGAAGGGTTGAAACCAGTTTCTTTCTTCTGGTGGGATTGATACTCTCTCCGATTATAACAACCGGGCCTTCAGTGTCGATAACGACCTCTTTGCTTCTGCCTTTTAGTATAGTTATCATTTAAAGAACTTTTAAATTTTTTATCTTTTTTGTCTGTAATAAAGACTGTATTTCAGATAATCAATTTCCGGGTCATTTATGATACCAGCCTGCTGAGGTAATTAACAGCTCCCTGAGGATCGGGTGAATAGAAATCGGCTCCGATCTTCAGACAAAAATCCATCGTCACCGGAGCCCCTCCGACAAGTATCTTCGAACCGGAATGCTTCTCCCTGATCACTGCAACAGTTTTCTTCATGTTTTCCATAGTCGTGGTAAGCAGGGCTGACAGACCGATCACAGCATCAGGATTCTCAGCAATTGCTTTCAGGAATTTATCTGTATTTACGTCTACACCAAGATCGATAACTTCCCAGCCTCCACCCTCGATCATCATCGATACAAGGTTCTTACCGATATCGTGCAGGTCACCTGCCACGGTGCCTATAATGAATTTACCCTTTCGTTTGGTTTCTCCCGACTGGAAAAATGGTTTCAGGTGCTTCATCGCGCTGCTCATCGCTTTGGCTGCCATAAGCATCTGAGGGACATAGATTACTTTTCTGCTGAATTTATCGCCGACAACCGACATTGCCGGGATCAGGGCCTTATCGAGAATATCGCCCGGCTTAATGCCCGACTCGAGAGCCAGTTTTGCCAGCTCGTCGGCTCCTTCCTGCCCCTTCATGTCAGGAGGATACGGAGATGATCTGTCTGTCTTTCCGAATTCTACACAATGCGAAATTTTCTCAAGAAGTTCGTCCATATATATGTTGTTAAGCAATTATAATCAAAAGTATATCCAATATCAAAATTACCACTTACGGGGTCAAATTTACTACTTAATTTCATTTATGCAACCGATTGCACATAATATTGAAAGATTTTATAATGCTGAAAAAAACGATAATAAATAATTATTGCAAAAAAACATTTACTTTGTCCCGAGATAAAGGATTAAATAATGTCCTCAAGCATTAATACCTTACTTTCCATCCTGGCTTTTGGTCTGCTTTACATTTACACCGCTATTGGAGTATTAATTGTCATCCCACTTACATGGCTGAATGCCAGAAAACCGGTGCAGATCATGACACAGATATGGGCCAAATCGGTTTTCATCGTACTTTTCAAGAAGTTGCATGTAACCGGGAAAGAGCATATCAGCAGGGAAAAGAAATACATTGTTGTTGCCAACCATGCAAGCCTGTTCGATATTGTTGCAATAATGTCATTTTATCCGGAGGTTTCCTGGTTCGGTCATGAACGTCTTCTAAAAGTGCCTGTTTTCGGAAGATTCCTGAAACTGATAGACTATGTTCCCTTCAAGGAACCGACAGTGACCAACACAAGACATATGATGGAGCAGCTTATGGAAAGAGCAAATAATCAATCAGTCGCCCTGTTCCCTGAAGGTACAAGAACCCTTGATGGAAAAATAAATCCTTTTTTCAGAGGATTCATTTATTTATTCCGGACAAGGGATATCGGAATACTTCCAATAACCCTGAACGGATTCTTCGATCTTAAACCAAAGAACCGGTTCTATATCAACTTCAGATCTAAGCTCAGTGTTGTCATCCATAAACCCATTTCCAGGGAGGAGCTCGCAGAAAAAAATGATAATGAGATCATAAACAGGGTTAAAAGTGTTATAGAGTCGGCATACCATTGAAACTACTAAAAGACCTGATTAAGGAATTTAAAAATTAAAAACTATAAAATGGACGGTCAGATTAAAGAGAAATGGATTTTTATTTTAAATCCTGTTGCCGGCAACGGATTTGCCAAAACGCTTATTCCTGTTATAGAGGCCAAGAGAAGGGAACATAATATTGACGGGAAAATTGTTCTTACCGGGTGTCCGGGTCATGCCGCGGAACTTTCAAAGAGTTATTATGAACAGGGATATAAATATTTCATCAGCGTCAGCGGTGACGGCACACTTAATGAAGTGGCCCGCCCATTGATCAACAGGAAAGATGTTGTGATAGGTATAATCCCTGCCGGAACAGGAAACGATTTCAGCCAGATACCCGGTTTCAAAGGGCGTTTCGGGGAAGCCGACTGGGATATTTTCTTCAGGAAGAATGTGATCGCGATGGATGTAGGCACAGTTAACGGAATGATCTTCCTCAATGGCATGGGACTTGGATTTGATGCCGAAGTTGCGGCTGAAAACTATATTGAACCAGGTAAGGTCAAGAAAGGCGGTGCATATAAATATATCTGGCACATTGTTAAAACACTCCTCTTCTTCAGAGAAAAGAAAGTGACGATAATCAAAGAAGGAACCAGTTACGAAACTGATTGCTTTATAAATACAATTTCAATCGGAAGGAGATTCGCGGGCGGGTTTTTCCTCACACCAAAGGCAATTGCAAACGACGGACTGCTCGATGTATGCTCAATAAAGAGGCTTAATCTCTTTCAAAGATTCAGCCTGTTGTTTAAAGTCCCGAAAGGCGAACATATTAACGATCCGAAGGTGAATTACTTTCAAACCAAAAGCATGGAGCTTGATTTCCCTTCCGAAGTACCTTATCATGTCGACGGAGAATTATTCTTTTCGAAGAATTTCAGGATAAATATAATGGCACAGGCACTGAATATAATTTATAATCCTGATGGTAAACACTTCTTTAATCAATAGTTCCAACAATCCGGAATACTTTGTTTTTTACGATCTCGATCATACTCTGACCGGCGCTGTGAGCGGAACGGAGATGGTGAAAAGTGCTTACAGGAAAGGACTTATGAGAAACCGCGATCTGTTACTTACAGCAATACGCCTGCTTGGTTACAAACTGGAGATCAAGGATCCTCTTGAACTGATTGAGGATGTCGCAAAATGGTTAAAAGGAATGCCTGAAGGAAAAATGAATGAGATCTTTACCGAAGTTTTCAGAGATAAACTTAAGCCTGCATTCTATCGGGAAGCCTGGTCAGAAATAGAAAAACACAAACTGAACAAAGCCCGGTCAATACTTTTATCGTCTTCCTTAAAACCGGTTTGCCAGATGGTGGCTGAACATTTCAGGCTCGATGATATCATTTGTTCTGACCTTGAGGTAGTTAATGGTCTCTATACAGGAAAATCCGTGGGAGCTTATTGCTTCAGGGAAGAAAAAGCTGTAAGATTGAAGGATTACTGTGAAAAGAATAACAGTTCTCCTGAACTTTCGTGGTATTATGGTGATTCGATAGATGATCTGCCTGCCCTTGACATAGTAGGAAATCCTGTTTGTGTGAATCCCGACAAAAAACTGCTGAAAGTTGCCAGGCAGAAAGGGTGGCGAGTGTATGAGTGGGGGAAGTAAGGAAGGGGTGAAGAGGTTGAATGGGTGAAGGGGTGAAGGGGAGAAGGGGCGAATGGGTGAAGGGGTGAAGGGGTGAAGGGGCGAATGGGTGAAGGGGCGAAGAGTTGAAGGGTTGAAAAGGATTTATAAGTAATTGAAGTATAAATTTAGATCGTAAAATATTCAAAATATGAAACTATCCACATTCTTGCTTGTTGTATTTGTATTGATTTCCTGCAGCAGTGATAAAATGAATTATCCTGTAACACATATGGGTAACGTGACCGATACGATCTTTGGCACACCTGTGCCTGACCCTTACAGGTGGCTTGAGGATGATATGTCGGCAGAGACTGCCGGGTGGGTTCAGGCCCAGAACAAGGTCACTTTCGGATACCTCGGGAAGATCCCTTACAGGGAGCAGATCAAGAAACGCCTGACTGAAATGTGGAATTATGAGAAATACCGAATTCCGTTCATTGAAGGTGAATACACTTATTTTTCCAAAAACAACGGATTACAGAACCAATACGTCTATTACCGTCAGAAAGAGGGAGAGGAACCTGTACTCTTCCTTGATCCGAATACATTTTCAGAAGACGGAACAACATCCCTCGCCGAAATGGGATTCTCAAAGGACGGTAATATAGTCGCTTATGCAATATCAGAGGGAGGATCCGACTGGCGTAAAGTTATCGTAATGAACGCCAATTCAAAAGAGATCATTGGCGATACTTTGAAGGATATTAAATTCACTGCTATCTCATGGAAGGGAAATGAAGGATTCTATTATTCAAGCTATGACAAACCTCAAGGAAGTGAGCTATCGGCTCAGACTGACCATCATAAGCTATATTATCATAAACTCGGAACACCACAAAAAGAAGATAAAGTCGTTTTCGGCTCAGATATTAAAAGAAGGTATATAGAAGGCTTTGTTACCGACGATGACAGGTACCTGGTTGTTACAGCTGCTGTCTCAACAACAGGCAACGAATTGTATATCAAAGACCTGACCCGGCCTGACGACGAGTTTAAAACTATCGTCGGTAATTTTGATAATAATCATTTTGTACTGCACAATGAAGGTTCTGTCCTCTATATCTCAACCAATCTGAACGCTCCCAATACGAAAGTGATTACTGTTGACGCTCAGGATCCAGCAGTGAAAAACTGGAAAGACCTTATTCCTGAAACGGAATATGTTCTTCAGCCATCGGCAGGATCAGGATATATTTTTGCCAACTATCTTAAAGACGCTGTCTCCTATGTCAGACAATTTGATCTGAAAGGTCAGCTTGTCCGTGAGATTGTCCTCCCCGGTCCAGGGAGTGCAGAAGGTTTCAGTGGAAAGAAGTCAGATAAAATGATTTTTTACTCTTTTACAAATTACATCACACCTGCAGTAATGTATAAAATGGATCCAACCAAAGGGATTACGGATGTGTATAAGAAACCGGCAGCAATGTTCAATGGAGAAAATTACGTTTCCGAACAGGTCTTTTATAATTCCAAAGACGGTACCCGGATTCCGATGATAATTACTTATAAGAAGAATACCAGGTTAGACGGTAAAACTCCTGCCATGCTCTACGGGTACGGCGGCTTTGGAGTGAGTGAAACACCGGAATTCTCCGTAACTACAGCTGTATGGATGGAATTGGGAGGAATATATGCAGTGCCAAATTTACGGGGAGGCGGAGAATATGGTGAAAAATGGCATCTTGCAGGAACCAGGATGAATAAGCAGAATGTATTTGATGATTTTATCTCTGCTGCCCGGTTCCTTATCGATAATAAATATACATCCTCACAATTCCTTGCCCTCAGGGGTGGTTCAAACGGAGGGTTGCTTGTCGGAGCTGTAATGACTCAAAGGCCTGATCTCATGAAAGTGGCTCTTCCTGCTGTCGGAGTTCTCGATATGCTCAGATACCATAAATTCACGGCCGGTGCCGGATGGGCCTATGATTACGGGACATCTGATGATGATCCTGAAATGTTCAATTACCTTCTCAGATATTCTCCTGTTCATAATGTCAGGGAAGGAACTTCTTATCCTGCAACATTCATCACAACAGCTGATCATGATGACAGGGTCGTTCCAGCCCATTCATTCAAATTTGCTGCCCGGCTGCAGTCAGCGCAGGCAGGACCTGATCCGGTACTCATCAGGATTGAAACAAATGCCGGTCATGGTGCCGGAACCCCCGTAAGTAAATCAATAGAACAATACGCTGATATTTTCAGTTTCACTTTATGGAACATGGGAATTAAAAAACTCGATTGACATGGATCTTAAGGTTCTACGTTGCGGAATAGCAGGATCGGGCTATGCGGCAAAATTTCACTTCGAAGCTCTTAAAAGAGTCTTCGGTGTCAGGGTGGAGATCGAAGGAGCCTATTCGCCGAATCATGAACACCTTGAACAATTCACATCTGTAAGGAATATTAAAGCCTTTCAAAGCATCGATGAATTAATAAGCGAAGTTGACGTGGTTCATGTCTGCACCCCTCCTTCTGCACACGAACCTATCGTTATTTCTGCTCTTAGGAGTAACAGGCATGTCATTGTTGAAAAGCCATTTACAGGTTACTTTGGTGACGGCAGCATCGGTTTTAATGGCGATGATTTCCCCCGTGAAACAGGTCTTGAGCAGGCTCTTGCCAGCGTCAGAAGAATGATTGATGCAGAAAAAAAGAGCAAAGGAAAAATTATGTATGCCGAGAACTGGATCTATGCCCCTTCTGTTATGAAGGAGCGTGAGATCCTACAGAAGACAAGAGCCCAGATACTTTGGATACACGGAGAAGAATCACATTCCGGTTCTCATTCACTTAGTTATGGCCAGTGGAAATATTCGGGCGGAGGATCAATGATAGGAAAAGGCTGTCATCCCCTTTCAGCCGCATTGCATTTCAAACAGGTTGAAGGAAAAGCTCGTTTTGGAAAATCCATCAGGCCCATGTCTGTATCGGCACGGATACATGCAGTGACCCGGATGCAAAATTATTCAGATGAAAAATACCTTCGGAATACCTATAAGGACATTGAAGATTTTGCCCAGGTGCACGTTGTGTTTGAAGACGGGACCTTCGCAGATATTTTTGCCAGCGAGCTAGTACTTGGAGGAGTGCACAACTGGATAGAGGTCAATACAAGCAACCACAGGACGATCTGCAATATAACCCCGAACAATGCTATGCAGACATACACGCCTGACGGGAAGCATTATAGTGATGTATATATTGTAGAAAAGACAGAAACAAAATCAGGATGGTCCTCAGTATCGCCTGACGAATCGTGGTTTACCGGATACCAGCACGAAATGGAAGCTTTTTACAGATCAGCAGCTTCCGGAGCTCCCCCGGAAAGCGATTCAACACTTGCCGCTGATACAATTTCAACAATTTATGCCGCGTATCTTTCAGCCGAAAAAAAGGGATCTGAAGTCGCCGTTCCTCTGATCAGCTAGATGATAATTGATGAGGATTGCAGGTATTTTATTTCCTGCCTCCTATACTAATCTTTATAAACATTTTTCTTTTATTCTCCTTCAAAAGAGGGAGATTCCTCTCCCGATGAATCGGGATCGGAATGACACGGTCCTTTTGTGAGTATTAGGGGGAATGACGAGTGAAGAATCTCCATCCCATTCCACAAATAACATATCGAGTTTCATCGAAACGGATCTTCCCTGGTTTACGAAGGATTGACGAGTGAGGGATCTCCGTAACTTTACACAAATTTCACATCGAAATCCTGTAGGGAATCTCCCTCTTTTAGAAGAGAATTAATACAATTCTCCTGTAGGCAATCCCTAAAAAATATACCTTATCGAAAATGCTGCACCATCCGGGAAGAAATGGGAATACCCAACAAAGCTGAAGGATGGTTTCCAGTCAAGACTAAGATTTATTGGTATTTCATCAAAGCTGTACTCAAGCCCAATGATACCGTCAACACCAACAACTGTATATGTATTGCCGACATCGCCCCAGGTCGTATTATCACCATTATAAAAACCAAGATGGCCACCCACACCATAGTACCATTTCAGCCGGTTTACATCAAATGCCGGGTTATGAATTTCGTATAATCCTGTAACTTCAAATCCCTGCCATCTTGTACACAGAAGACCTTCAAGAGCAGATCTCGTGCCGACGAAATGTTTTACTGTCAGACCAAGGAAAGGACCGCCCCTGAATCCGATACCTGTATTATAATCCTGTGCAGCAGAAATAGTTACAATGCATATAGCCAAAGCAAGTGTTAATAATAATTTCTTCATGACATATGTTTTAGATTAGTAGATACTGCAAACTTAATAAATTTTTATCTCTTATCTTTTATTAACAGTATTGACGTTTTTTATTTTGTCTCTTTATGATCCTGATCTTAAGAGCTTATCCTTTGCATTTTTTATAGTTTCTTCCAGATAGTTTATAATGTTTCTTGTAATAAAATATGAAATTATGTAATTTTTTCTCTTTTTTTGCACCATGCACCATGCACCATGCACCATGCACCATGCACCATGCACCATGCACCATGCACCATGCACCATGCACCATGCACCATGCACCATGCACCATGCACCATGC
>Ga0116184_10000220_pt1 | contig 73412 bp, 73 predicted proteins | sample AD_JPNNA5_MetaG_FD_89886 | JGI IMG/M metagenome (GOLD analysis project Ga0116184, IMG submission 89886) | Active sludge microbial communities of municipal wastewater-treating anaerobic digesters from Japan - AD_JPNNA5_MetaG | ecosystem: Engineered > Bioreactor > Anaerobic > Digestate | place... | reverse complement strand
GCCCCACCCACCGGGACCGCCGTTCCGGGTATGGGAATATCGGCGATCCACGGTCCGAGGACCGAGAGATCGTCCCCGACCACCAGGTCGTGGTCGGCAAAGAGGATCCGGCGGCACGCATTCCGCAGGATCGCAGGACGGTCCGCCGGGAGGCGGCCCCCGCAGGCATCGATGTGCAGCCGTACCAGGTTCAGTCCCGTCGCGGCCTCAACGGTCTCGAGCGTCCCCTGGAAACGGGGGTTCACCTCGATCGCGACCGGCGTGCCCCCGTGATCGGGGAGGACGAAGTCCACCCCCACCGCCCCGATACACCCGCTCGCCCCCGCGACCATCTCGGCGATCGTCGCCATCTCCCCCGATAGCGGATGGTCACACGGGGTGAGCGAGCCGGCGAACCCGAAGGACATCGGGCCGCTGCCTCGCAACAGCTGCCTGTTCGTTGCCACCACGACGGCATGCTTCCCGTCGGCGATACAGGATACCGATGCCGGAGTGCCACTGACCACCTCCTGGAGTAGATACGGCTGTCCGGGAAAGAGAGCCTCCCATGCCTCGAGCTCCGCATCGGACGAGACGATCGCGTTTCTCCAGCCCCCCGATCCGTGCACCGGTTTCACCATCGCGGGGTACTCTCCCGGAAGGAGGCGGCGGGGGGCCCGGACACCGAGCGCTTCGAAGAAGGACTGGGTCTCATTTTTATCGAGAAACCGTGCGGCAACGTCGGACGGGGTACCGAGGCGGGGGAGGGGCAGATCGAGCAGCTCCGCACCCGAGCCGGCGAGCACCCCTTCTGCCTCGTGGCGGACGGCAGCATCCGAGGCCAGTGCCGCGAGTTCTTCGAGCGTCTCAAAACGATGGCACTCCTCCGTGAGCGCTGCAAGGTCCCGATCGCAGAAGTGATCGACGGCGACGACGCGGTACCCCGCCCTCCGTGCCGAGGCGGCGATGTGCCGGGTGGCGAACCCGATCACGAGGAGACGGGAGGTCACTCCTCCTCCGGTATCCCTTCCGCGAGCTTGCCCCGCGCGCTCGGGATCACGCGGATCCGCGCGCGGGGGAACTCCGCTTCGAGCTCGCGCCCCTCGAAGAGCCGGTCGAGAAAGACCGCGAGCCCGGCGATCTCGGAGTGGGGCTGGTTCGTCACGGCCACATTGAAGTCGGCAAGACCATAGAGCTCTCCCGGCACCTTCTCGGCCCCGACGACGGCCAGGACCCGGTCGCAGGAACGTATCTCGTCTATCACATCCGGCAGGTTCAGCCCGTACATCGTGAGGTGGACGACCACGCCACCCTGTGCCTTCCAGTCGGCGATGCACCGCCGCCACTTCACGTCGTTCTCGGCCCTGAAGTCCCCGCCCCACCGGTCGACCACGTCCGAGATGGACCGGACCACGCCGGCGTCGTCGGAGGCCAGGAAGAACTGCCCGGCACCGAGGGCCCGCGCGGTCAGGCCGACGTGGGTCGTGACGCGCTGGTCCCGTTCCGGCCGGTGACCGAGCCTGAGTACTGCGACCTCACGTGTCATCGGCCCTCCGGGCACGCACCACGCCGTTCTCGAGCACGAACGGCAGGTCTCCGGCGTACCGGAGCTGGCAGGCGAGGAGCGACTCCTGCACCGACATCACCCGGGCCCGCTCACCGTCAAAGGAGACGAGGAGTGCGTGCACGAGCCGGTCGATCGACGCCCTCACGATCTCTTCCGGAATGCCGATCCCTTCCGCCACCTCGCCGGGACTCGCCGGTTGGGCCCGGCGTGAGAGGAAGATGTAGCAGCACCAGTCCAGGTCTTCGTCGCGCATCCATGGATGATAGGGCGGGCAAGGTAATAGGACTGGTCGGTCTCCCGGATTTCCGCCCTGCCCCGTGGAGGAGAAGTGCACGGCGATCGATCGTTCGCCCGCATCTTTCGGCGGCTCAACCCCGGGAGGAACAGCCCGCTACTGCACCCGGCGACAGCATGGTTGGCACCCGACACGTAACAGGGCTCGAAGAGCCGGTTCGTCGTGATCGGCATGATCGGACGCCGATCCGTGCGGCGAGAGTGAACCAGGCGTTCCCTCCCGAGCGTGCCGATACCGGGAAGGAAGCGGTCTGGCGGGTGTCCCGAGACGCCCGTCAGCCCGGAGGGTGGCGCGCGGCCGGATCCGAGTCCCGCCTGTCACGAACCCGGGCCTGGGGTTGCCGTCAGTGTGAATGTCGATGCAGCGCAACGCGTCGAGGATCGAACGCGCGCAGGCACAGGCATTCCTGGATCGGGTCGGTCCTCCTTCATCATGGTGCCATACCGGCAATAGACTCCTATACGGGAGCGCTCCTTTGGATCCCGGCCCGGAAAATAGTGGTCCTCTCTGCCTTTCCTCACCACTCTCGACACCGGTGCAGGAGGTTGCCCGGACCATCCGAAAGGCAACCGGAACCCTGCTTCCCTTCCGCCGGAGCCCGTCGTCCGTATGCCAGGCAGACGGGGGGGTCACCATGTCTGCAGATTCATCTGTCACAACATGACAGTATGCATATGCCTGCGAAACGCCACCGCATCGACCTCGCTTCGGCCCTGAGTGCAGAGACCCTCGTCCGCCGGAGTCTCCTGGAGGAGATCGGAGAGGCCGGCCAGCTCCGGATCACTCCGAACCTGAACGTGATCAAGCTCGGAGGTCACGGGGTGATCGACTATGGCAGGACGGTGATGCATCCGCTCTGCGCCGAGATCGGGGAGCTCTCCCGCACCGCGGAGGTGATGGTCGTGACCGGCGGTGGCGCGCGGGTACGCCACATCATGGAGGTCGGGATCGACCTCGGGATGCCCACCGGCGTCCTTGCTGAACTCTCGGCGAAGATCTCGGAGCAGAACGCGATCATGGTGGCGATCCTCCTCTCGGCATGGGGCGGCACCCGTATCCACACCTCCGATCTTCTGGAGGTTCCTGCGCTGCTCCGGCTGGACCAGCTCCCCGTCACCCATGGGACACCGCCCTACGGCCTCTACGAGCACCCGGCCCGGATCGGAGCGGTCCCCCCTCACCGCACCGACACGGGGGCCTTTTTGATCGCCGAGGTGCTAGGGGCCCGTTCCTGCATTCTCGCCAAGAACGTCGACGGTCTCTTCACGGCGGACCCGGTGGTGAACCCCGATGCTGAATTGATACGGGAGATCCGCGCCGACGAAGTGATCGGGATGAACCTCGACGACCTCGTGCTCGAACGGATGGTGCTTGACCTGATGCAGGAGGCGGTCAATATCCGGGAGATCCGGATCGTGAACTGCCACGTGGCGGGCAACGTCACCGCCGCCGTCCGGGGAGAACGGGTCGGAACCCTGATCAGGGCGTGACCTGGCCACCGGGCGGATCGCGCCCTGCGGGCCGGTGCGATCGGTTCGATAGTACGTCCGAAGAAAAGACTTTTCCAGCCACAACCACGACAGTACCAGGGGGGAACCGGAAGAGACCATGCGACGAAACACCTTCTATCTCCTCATCGGCGTCACCGCGCTGATCCTCGTCGGCATCCTGTACCTTGCGATCCTGCTCTCGTGGCCGGCGCTCATCCAGGGCGCCTTCCTCGTCGCGTTCCTGGCCCTCTATGCTCTGAAGCGGACGGTCGACGAACCGGTGGAGGACGAACGGACGAACGTCATCACTCAGCACGCGGCGGTAGCGACGCTCGGCATCTTCTGGGTCATCTTCTTCCTGGTCAGTCTTGGCCAGGTGGTCATCTCCTTCAGCACGCCACTGGGGTTCCACGCTCCCCCGCCTCCGGGGATGGCACCGCTTCCGCCGACCCAGGATTTCCTGCACGTCGGGAGGCTCGGTATCGTGCAGCTGGGCCTTCTCGGTCTGATGATCATCCTCTACGGGGGTTTTCGAATCTACTACGCGCAGAGGTTCGGGGACTGGGAGTCGGATGAAGAATAGGATCAGAGTTCACCGGGCGGAACGCGAGATCACCCAGGAACAGCTCGCTGCCGGACTCGGCGTCACCCGGCAGACGATCATCGCGATCGAGAAGGGAAAGTACGACCCCTCCCTCTCCCTGGCCTTCCGCATCGCACGGTTCTTCAACGTCCGCGTCGACGAGCTCTTTCTCGACGACGAACCGTCGGAGAGGGCCTGAGCTCCCTTTTCCCTCCCGGAGACGCCCAGCGCTCCCGGGCTCCTTCGACGATCCCGACGACCGGGCAGAGTAAATTTTTTTAAACATAATGTAAAATATGTTTTACATATGCAGAGAACAGACCACGGTCATCCGGGACGGATGGTTGTCGGAGCAGGCGTGTTCTGCCTCCTCCTCCTCGCGTTCGCCGTCCCGGGGACGGCAGCGGAGAACACGACTCTACCTGCCGGGGATTCGACCCCTTCCGTCGTCACGACCACGGGGGGCCAGGTGGCGATCGAGAGTACGTCGCTGAATCCCGGCACGTTCTTCACCGGTGACACCGGCACGCTCACCGTGAAGGTGACCAACCGTGGTTCTTCCGCGGTGCGCATCGGGCGTGCGACCATCCGGTCGAACGACTTCGACCTGGTCAACGAGGAGACATATGCGACCGTTGGAACGCTTGAGCCGGGCACCACCCGCGAGCTGACCTTCACACTCAGGGCCCGGTCAGGGGAGGGCATCTACTACCCCGAGGTCCAGCTCGATCTGGGCCTCTCCGGGTCCCTGAAGTATCCCGTGCCGGTCCGGGTGGACAACAGCCCGATCCAGGGGTCGCTCGTGAACGCACCCTCGACCTACATGCAGGGTCAGAAGAACGTCGTCACGGTCGCCATCTTCAATCCGCGACAGAGCGCTGTGAACGGCGTGGTCGTCCGGGCCTCCGGTCCGGGGGTCACCGTCTCCGATACCGCCGGTTTCATCGGTCTTCTCGGGCCCGACCAGTCCAGGAACGTCACGTTCACCATCACGCCAGAAGGTTCCACGAACCTGACGGTCACGATCTCGTACGTAAACGGGCTCTCGGATCGGTCCACGGTCTTCACGGTCCCGCTGACGGTCGGCAACCGGTCTCTCGCCGCCGACCCGGTCGTGAGCGATGTGGAGGTTGCTGACGCGGGCGGCGTCTACACGGTCACCGGCGATGTCACGAACGCCGGCATCGACGATGCGCGGGTCGTCGTGGTGACGGTCGGCAGTCCGGCCGAACCCGTCGATCCGAACCGTGTCTCGGTGGTCGGATCCCTCGAATCTGATGACTTCGCCTCCTTCGAGCTGACCTTCCGGGCTCCCGGTGCCAGGACCGTCCCGCTCCTCATCCAGTACAGGGATGACGATGGCACCTGCTTCGAGAAGTCGGTCGAGATCTCGCTATCCGGCGGGAGCACCGGAAACAGCACGGCGGGTGCGGTGAGCGGTGTACAGGTCCCTGGAGGTGCCCCGGCAGATGGTCCTGGTAGGATGGGCGGCGGGATGATGGGTGGGCTCTTCGGTGGAGACCGACCGGGTGGGAACATAGGCAGGTCGTCGATACCGGTTCTCCCGATCGCCGGCGTCCTCATCGTCCTGATCGTCCTCGGAGTCGCCTGGAAGAAGGGATGGATCACCAGGGTGCGCAGACGGCTGCAGAAGAAGGAGTGAGCCGGATGTCACCGGCACCGATCATCGAACTCGAGGAGGTGACCAGGATCTACCCCCTTCCCGCCGGCGACGTTGTGGCCCTCGACCACGTCAGCCTCTCGATCGAGGAGGGGGAGTTCGTCGCGATCATGGGACCGTCGGGATCGGGCAAGACAACTCTGCTGAACCAGATCGGCTGTCTTGACGTCCCAACCTCGGGCCGGCTTCGTATCGCCGGAAGGGAGGTCGGGCAGATGACGGACCACGAACTGACGGAACTCCGGCTCAGGAAGATCGGCTACATCTTCCAGAGGTTCAACCTGATCCCCCTCCTCACCGCGTACGAGAACGTGGAGTACCCGTACCTGATGATGCACCGCCAGAATGACGCTACGGGGTGGGTCGCCGGACTCCTCGCGTCGCTCGGGATCGACGAGGCCCTCTCCGCCCATCGGCCGGCGGAGCTCTCGGGAGGCCAGCAGCAACGGGTCGCGATCGCCCGGGCACTGGTGAACGACCCGTCGATCCTGATCTGCGACGAGCCGACGGGGAACCTGGATTCCCGGACCGGGACACAGATCATGGAGATCCTCTCCGACCTAAACCGACGGGGCAGGACGATCGTCATCGTGACCCATGACCAGACCGTGGCTGAATACGCGGACCGGGTCATCACCATCCGGGACGGGAGGCCCTCATGAGGCGGGGGTCGATCATCTTCCAGCTCGCGGTTCGCAACATCCGTCTCAACCTCCTCAGGTCCCTCCTTGCCGCCCTCGGGATCGTGATCGGCGTGATCGCGATCGCTGCGATGGGCATGATGGGCGCAAACATGACCCTGATGGTCAAGGACCAGATGTCCGAGATGGGCAACGTGCTCACCGTCACCCATGACGCCGGTACGGACGGCGGGGGAGGACCAGGAGGCGGACCGCCCGGCATGAGCAGGGCGTCGAACGACGACGAGGACGATTCCTACATCACCGAGTCCCAATTCAGGGCCATCCGGAGCGCGGTCGGGTCCAACGGGACCGTCTACACCGTGCACAGTACGAACGACCGGTTCTCGGCCGGCACCCGCGACGGGCGTGCGACCGTCTATGGTCTCGATCCCGACGTGATCCCCAGGATCCTGAACCTCTCCGACGGGGCCTATCCGAAGGGAGAGTCCGGCGCGCTCGTCGGTGCCTCCCTGGCCGAACGGTTCAACCTGACGCTCGGAAGCCGACTCTCGCTCGGGGACGAGGACGAGGGGACACACACCATCCGCGTCGTCGGGATCGTCGAGGAGCGGGGTATGTCGTTCGACCTCTCCACTGACATGGCGGTCATCCTCCCCGAAAAGGCCTATACGAGCTTCTACGGCAACGAGGAGCAGTACAACCAGGTGAACGTCATCCTCAGGGATATCGACAGCGCGGATGCGACCTCGACCTCGATCACGGAGAGGCTGAACGCAAAAAAGAGACAGGTCCGCGTCAGCGACGCGAGCCGGATGCTCGAATCGATCACATCGACGATCGGGACGATGACCACGTTCGTGATGGCGATCGCCGGTATCTCCCTGCTCGTGGCGGCAGTCTCGATCTTCAACGTGATGATGATGTCCGTGACCGAGCGGGTCCGGGAGATCGGTATCATGCGCTCGCTCGGTACCCAGAAAACGGAGATCCTGAAGATGTTCCTGTACGAGTCCGCGGTCCTCGGGGTCACGGGATCGCTGATCGGTGCTGCCGGGAGCTTCGGGATCGGATACCTGGTGGTCGTCAGCCTGCTTGGTTCGGCCGACCACTTCTTCGAGCCGCAGAGCCTGGTCTATCTGCCGTTGGCGATGCTTGTGGGCACCGCGATCTGCATCCTCTCGGGCCTCTATCCCTCCTGGCGGGCGGCGAAGCTGGATCCGATCGAGGCGCTGAGGGCGGAATGAGGGAAGGGGGGAGAGGATACCGGCAGAGTCTGGGGGCCCGGTGCGCCGCCCCGGGCCCCCGGAAGGGGAGGGCGGTGGACAGGGGGGCCCGCGGTTCGGGTGTTCTCGATGGAAGACCCGGATCGGCTTCGGAAAAAAGGGGGATCAGAGGCCGATCTCCAGGTGCCTGAGCAGCTCCCGGATGTTGAGCCAGATGATCAGCTCGTTTTCATCGCGTCCTTTTTCCTTCCTTGGACGTTTGAGGATCCCGAGAATCGCACCCTCGTCACCGCCAAACGAGACCGAGGTGTGGTCGACCGCATCGGATTCGAACGTGGAGACGGAACTGACATCGTCCACCAGGATGCCGGTCTTGGAGCGGGTGATCGCCTCGTCAAGGACGATGATCCTCCTTGTATCCCCCTCCGAATCCTTCGTTTCGTCGATCGATAGGCGTTGTTTCAGATCGATCAGGGTCGTGATCTCGCCGCGGAGGTCGATGATGCCCTTCACGAACGATGGCGCGCTCGGAAGACGGGTGATCGATGTGCATTCGACCACCTCCTTGACGTCAAAGAGGTCGATGGCAAACCGACCCGTGCCGAGGATGAACTCGACCACCTGGATGACATGAGCGGTCTTGGCTCTCTCCTCCTGGGATGGCCGGACGGTCCGAACGACATTCATGCCGGCGACCTCACTCACTCGACCCTGAAGCGACGGTTCGCCTTCACGGCCTCGTCGGCCAGCTGACGCACCTGGTCCATCATCCTCGCGATCTCGTCCAGCGCCGCCGACGACTCCTCGGAGGCGGATGCGGCGATGGTGACCTCATCGGAGGTACCCTGGATGAGCACGGCCACCTCGCTGATGCTCGCCGTCACCTCCTCCGTGGTGGCAGCCTGTTCCTCGGTCGCTGCCGCGATATCGGCAGCGCCCTGGGCCACCTTGTCAACGGAGGTCGCGATCTGATTGAATGCCTGGAGCGTCTCCTTGACCATCTTTGCCCCATTCTCGACCGTCTTCTTCGCCTCCTCCATGGCGTGGGAGGCATGCTGCGTGCTGTTCTTGAGGTTGCCGATCATCTCCTCGATCCGCTCGGCCGAATTCCGGGATTCCTGTGCGAGGGATTTGACTTCAGCCGCGACCACGGCAAACCCCCTGCCCGCGTCCCCGGCGCGCGCGGCCTCGATGGCCGCGTTCAGGGCAAGCAGATTCGTCTGGTTCGCCAGATCCCGGATGAGCTCGACGATCTTGGTGATCTCACCCATGCGCCTCTCGACGTCGCCGACGATCTCATAGACCTTCGCCGCGGAATCCGAGATCTCACCCATGCTCGTCTCGGTGCGGACGGCAAGGGCAGCGCCGGACTTCGATAACTCGTTCGCTTCACGGGACTGGTTCAGCACCATGTCCATGCTCGAGGCGATCTCCTCGACAGAGGCGGACAGGTCCTGCATCGCCTGGGTGATCTGCGAGATCCCCCGCGCCGCCTGCTCGGCATTCGCGCTGACCTTCGTCATGTTCTGCGCGACCTGCTGAACGCCCGTCGATGCATCATGCACGTTGTTCCGCGCGATCTCCGTACTCTCTGTCATCAGCTGCATCCGCTGGTTGACATCCTTGATGTTGACCTGGAGTGCCCCGATGATGCTGCGCACGGCATCCCTCAGGCGAACGAGCTGCTCGTAGACCTCCCTGGTATCGTCGTCCGGCTCGCTCAGCTGGTACCGCGGAGTGAGATCGCCGGCTGCGATCTGTTCGTAGATCTGGATCAGGCCATCGATCTCCCTCGCCATGAACTCCCTGCTCTTCGTGATGGCCGTGACATCCATGTAGTTGACGTGGACGTACTCGATCTCCCCGGCATCGTCGAAGAGAGGGATGTTCGTCCTCATGATGACAAACGTTCCCGAGGGGGTCCTGATCGTCGAAGAGCCCTTCGTCACCCGTTTGAACCTGATCGCGTCGGCGATCGACTCCCCCGAATCGCCGAGATAGCTGATCATGTTCTTCTCGCGGAAATCCGTGATCTTCAGTCCAAGGATCCGTTCGCGCGGGAAGCCGATGATACGACTGAATTCATCGTTCGAATCAAGGATGGTGAGCCCGCGGTCAAGGATGACCTGTGCAATCGGGCTGCTCTGGAACATCTTCAGGAAATCGTTCAGTTCAGGCATTTTTTTTCACCCCAGGGGAGCGATGGTGCGTTCGTAGATGCTGTTCAGGACCTGGGCGAGTCCGGTGTACATCGCTGCCAGGCCGCAGACGATCCCCTCGTACCCGGCAAGCACGGTGATCGCGGGGTTGCCGAAAAGGTCGCCCGCCGCCAGGAGGAAGAAGAGGACGGTCACCGTCGCAAAGACGAACCGGAGGGCCAGGTTCATCCTGAGGGTTGCCACAAAGAGTGGCAACGAGAAGACCCCCCACATCGCCAGGAATGCCCCCATCCCGGTGACATCCGTTGCGGTTGCGATCCCGGCCTTTGGCAGGAGGAGGAGGAGAACAAGGGAGATCCAGAAGAGTCCGTACGACGTGAACGCCGTCGTGCCGAAGTTGTTTCCCTTCTTCCACTCCATCACACCCGCGATCACCTGGGCGATCCCTCCGTAACAGAGTCCCATAGCGAGGATCATGGAGCCCAGGCCGAAGTATCCGGCATTATGCAGGTTGAGCAGGACGGTGGTCATGCCGAACCCGACCAGTCCGAGAGGGGCGGGGTTTGCCGTGGTATCGCCGATCTGGATCGGGGTGTCCCGCGATGCCAGGGTCAGATCGGTCATCGGCTCCACCCCCTCCGGGAACCGGGGGATCTCATTTTCAGCAAAAGTATTACCATCCAGACTCCCCCAACCGGGCATCTCCCAGGTTCCGTCGGGAACGTAGATGGCATCTCGGAGTTCGAAGGGTTCCTGTACCGGAACCCGGGTCGGGCGTTCGTCGCCGATCGACCCGATCCATCCAGATCCGCGGCGATCCACGGATCCGGGGATGAGATGTGGATAGCATGTTCATTCACCATCCTCCGATGGCATTGAACGGTGGGCGCGGACCCGTTCGAAGATCAGTTCGTTCGGGTCACCGGACCGCTTGAGTTGTCGGTCACATCAGATCCTCTCCATTAATAATATTTAAACATTTGCTCATTTAATAACTATTTAACGCGAATGAATAAGATAATCCAATATGATGAATTTCAATATCCGGTTCTCGATCTCCCCCGCATACGCCCGGACGGTAGTGCGCGAAGAGATGCGAATCGGTTGCATCCCTGTGCACCTGCTGCGCCACCCATCGCCGGTGAATGCCGGTGCCGGGCCCCCCGGAATGGATCCCTCCCCTAGCCCGAACCGCCCCTCCGCGCGCTACACGATGGGGATGAACAACCGGTTCCCCTGATCTCGAATACGGAGCGCTGACGGTTCCGGGGTGGGACGTCCGGGTGGTCCAAGCGGCACGATCCGCTGTCCGTCCCCCGGCGTCTCCCCGTTCGCACCGGATACGGCGTTAAAAAAGAGGTTTATGCAGCCTCCGCCCCGCTCCTGGGCGGAAGTTTGATGTCGATCCCGTACCTCGCTGCGTTTGCGTCCGCGATCGCCTGGATCTTCGCGATCTCGGCGGTTAGCGTCACCGGTTTGAAGAGGTGCCGGAACCGCTTCTGCTCCTGCAGGTACTCCTCGACCGGCTTTCGGACGACCCTCTTCACCTTCGTCACCTCTCCGTCGACCATCTCGTAGTTGACCCAGAGGCCGGTCTCGATCGCCAGCTTCCCGATCGCGATCGTCTTTGAACCGTCGAAACCCCACCCGGTGCAGCAGGGGGCGTGCACCTGGACGTAGGAGGGCCCGGGTGTATTGATCGCCTTCTCGACCTTCTGCATGAAGTCGGCGGGGTAGGCAACGGAGGCAGTCGCCACATAGGGCGCCCCGTGTGCCGCCAGGATCCGGGGCATGTCCTTCTTCGGGCGCCGGTTGCCGGTCGAGACCTTGCCGGCAGGGCTGGTGGTGGTCGAGGCGTCATACGGGGTGGCACCCGAGCGCTGGATCCCCGTGTTCATATAGGCCTCGTTGTCATAGCAGATGTAGGTGATATCGTGGCCCCGCTCGAACGCACCCGAGATGCAGAGCATACCGATGTCGAAGGTCGCACCGTCTCCGGCGATCACGACCACCTTCTCCTTTCTCCCCTGGATCTTGAGCGCCGCCTCGATCCCCGAAGCGACTGCTGCGGCATTCTCGAAGAGGGAGTGGATCCAGGGCACCTTCCAAGCGGTCTCGGGATACGGGGTCGAGAAGACCTCCATGCAGCCGGTTGAAGAGACCACGATCGTCTCCGGGCCTGCCGCCTTTAACAGCAGGCGGGCAGCGAGGGATGCCCCGCACCCTCCACAGGCCCGGTGTCCGCAGTCAAAGAGTTCGCAACCCTTGTCGATCGCCATCTAGAGCACCTCCGTACGGAGACCAAAGAAGCGGTCCCCGTCTCCCGCCTCGCAGGCTGCGACCACATCTTTGATATCGTCGATCCGGACATCGCGTCCGCCGAGGGCGATGATGTAGTCGAGGACCGGTATCGACGACCCGTAGAGAGCGTCCCTGACCTCGAGTCCCACTGCGCCCCGGGCCGTCGTTCCACCGGCGCCGAGCGATACGTTCTTGTCCAGGACGGCGATCCTTGAGACATGTCCGAGTGCCGCCCTCAGGTCCTCTGCAGGGAAGGGGCGGAAGCACCGGATCCGGACCAGTCCCACCTTCTTTCCTTCCGATCGCATCTCGTCGATCGCATCCTTGGTCGTACCGCAGATCGAGCCCATCGCCACGATCGCCGTCTCGGCATCCTCCATCCGGTAGGACTCGATGAGGGCAGAGTAATCCCGCCCGAATCTTTCGCCAAACTCCTGCCCGGCCTCGCGGACCACATCGATCGCCCGTTTCTGCGCCAGGTCGTTCTCGTACCGGAATTCCAGGTAGTAGTCGGGGGTCGCGTACATCCCCATCGAGACAGGGGCTGCCGCGTCCAGGCGGTACTTCGGGACGAACGGCGGGAGGTAGTCATCGACCTCCTCCTGTCCGAGCATGTCGACGGGTTCGTAGGTGTGCGAGAGGATGAAACCGTCGAAGCAGACCATCACCGGGAGCAGGACGCGATGGTCCTCCGCGACGCGGTACCCGATGTAGTGGAGGTCGACCGCCTCCTGGTTGTTCTCGGCATAGAACTGGAGCCACCCTGCATCCCGAAGCGAGATCGAGTCCTGCTGGTCGTTCCAGATCGAGAGGGGAGCTCCCATCGCCCGGTTCGCGATCGTCATCACGATCGGCAGGCGCATCCCTGCCATGTTGAAGCAGACCTCGAACATCAGGGCGAGGCCCTGCGAGGTGGTGGCCGAATAGGCGCGTGCCCCGGATGCAACGGCCCCGACACAGGCCGAGAGGGCCGAGAACTCGGACTCGACCGTGATGTAGTCGGCATCGAGCTCGTCGTTCGCGACGATCTCGGCGAGCGATTCAACGATGTGCGTCTGAGGGGTGATCGGGTAGGCTGCGACCACCTTCGGGCGGCAGCGGCGGACCGCCTGCGCGATCGCGATCGAACCCTCCATGATCTCAAGTGCCATTACTTCTCCTCCTGGACCATCGTGATCGCGTGCTTCGGGCACTCCTCGGCACAGAGACCGCACCCCTTGCAGTAGTCGTAGTCGGGGACGAACTCCCTGTCCGCCGTCTCGCTGATGCAGCCCTCGGGGCAGATCAGCTGACACATGCCGCACTTCGAACAGGCCTCATGGTCGAAGCGGGGAAGAAAGACGCGCCAGGAGCCTGTCCGGTTCTCCCGCGCCCGCCCGGGGGGGGCCGTGCACCCGACGTTGAGCGCCATCAGGCCGCCTCCGCTGTCGCCTTCATCTCGTCGAAGGCCCGACGCGCCGTCCCGATGTTCTTCTCCGCGAGTGATCCGGTGAACCGGTGACGGAGCGCGTCGCTGAGTGTCTCGAACGAGATCATGCCCGTCGCCGCGGCGAACGCGCCCATCAGGGCCGTGTTCGTGATGGGCAGACCGAGGGTCTCGAGCGCGATGGTGGTCGCGTCGATCGTCAGGATTCGGACACCTTCCGGGATCGCATGCTCGATCGGGCGCTCCGTGTTGATGATCGCGATCCCGCCGGGTCGCATCCCCTTGAAGACATCGACGTCCTGGATCAGGCTCGAGTCCTGGACGATCACGAAGTCCGGGGTATAGACCTGGCTCCGAAGCCGGATCGGCCGGTCGCTGAACCGAACGAAGGCCTGAACCGGGGCTCCCCGACGTTCGACCCCGAAGGCCGGGAAGGCCTGGACGTACTTGCCGCCCTCGAATGCGGCGACTGCAATCAGTTCGGCCGCCGTGACCGAGCCCTGGCCACCCCTGCCGTGGATGCGTAGCTCCTGCATTGTCCTCCCTAAATCTTACATGATAAATCAATATAAATTCTGGGTAGGGGGGCGGTCAGGATGAGCGTTCAGCGGTCGACCGGGATACCGAGCACCTGGTCCGCCCCCGAGAAGATATCGCGAGCCATCAGGGAGAGACCCCGTGCCGCCGCCCACTCGTCGTGGACGGCGACCGGACGATTGAGGAGGGTGGAGACCTCGTCCGCGACGAGGGGGGCTAGGGACCCGGCGAGCACCACCCGGGCCTCCGGCTCGAGGAGGAGGAGGGAGGCGCACTCCATCGCGGCGAACATCGCGATCGCGCGGTGCCGTTCGCCCTCGGGCAGGGTGAACTCCACCCCGGCATGCAGGAAGGCCTGGTTCGCCGTCTCATCCCCCCGGTCGATACGCCGGATCGCGTCCACGTCCAGGGCACCGTGCCGGCTCCCGGGCGCGAAGATGCAGGCATCGAAGGCCCCGACGACGTGCCCGTCCCGGACGAGAAGGGAGACCGTGTTCGACGAGATGTCGGAGACGACGACGTCGGGGCCGTGCTCCAGGACGGCGAGGTACGCGATGCCGAGTTTCTCGGGGCTGGTCTGGTGTGAGTAGGCCTTGAACCGCGGGTCGGTCGGCGAACCCCGGTGGAGTCCCGGGACAACGACCGTGGGGATCCCGCTCGTTGCCATCACGTCATAGACACGGGTGCCGCCACCCGTGTGCTCGCCCGCGCCCTCCTGGCTGATCACCCCGCGGTTGCAGACCCGCTCGATCGGCGTGATCGCGTTGATGCCGTCGCCCATGGAGTAGCAGATCGCACACCCCTCGATCGAGGTGACCGGCCCCACCGGCTCAAGGTCGGCGAGCTGAAAGGACCGGGCCTCCCGCCGGGGGATCCGGAGGACGCCGGACCCGGTCGCAAAACGCATGGCGGTCGTGCCGTGGTCGATCCCGAGAAACATCGCAGTAATCGTATAGGATTACGGCACTATATTGATGCGATGTTCAGCGTCGTGACCGGCGGGGCCGGCTTCATCGGATCGCACCTCGTCGACGCACTCGTCGCGCGGGGCGACGGGGTGCTGGTGATCGACAACCTCTCGAGTGGCGAGCGCCGCAACCTGCACGCTCATCTCGAGAGCGGAGCGGTCGAACTACTGGTCGCCGATCTCCTCGACGACGGGTGGCAGGACCGCCTTGCCGGTGCCGACCGGGTCTACCACGTGGCGGCCGATCCCGACGTCCGCGGCGGTGCCGCTTCGCCCGACGCGATGTTCCGTGCATCCGTGGTGGCGACCGAGCGGGTGCTCGAGGCGGTCCGGCGGCACGGGGTCCCCGAGATCGCGTTCACCTCGACCTCCACCGTCTACGGCGAGGCGCGCGTGATCCCGACCCCCGAGGACTACGCGCCGATGGAACCGATCTCGGTCTACGGCGCCGGTAAGCTGGCGGCAGAGGCCCTGATCTCCGCCTGGTGCCACTCCTTTGGTATACGTGCCTTCATCTTCCGGTTCGCGAACATCGTGGGCGAACGTTCGAACCACGGGGTCTCCTGGGACTTCATCCACAAGCTCCGCGCGAACCCCGGAGTGCTTGAGATCCTCGGCGACGGGAGGCAGACCAAGTCCTACCTCGAGGTCCATGACTGCGTCGACGCGTTCCTGTTCGTCTGCGAGCGTGCCGGGTCGACGGTGAACACCTTCAACATCGGTTCCGAGGACTGGATCGACGTCGTGACGATCGCGGACCTGGTGGTGGAGGCGATGGGCCTCGAGGATGTCGAGTACCGTTTCACCGGCGGGGACAGGGGGTGGATCGGGGACGTGCCCCGGATGCAGCTCGCGATCGACCGGCTGAAGGCGCTCGGATGGCGTCCGTCGATCGGGTCAAGGGAGAGCATGGAACGAGCGATCCGGGCCCAGCTGGAGGTCACGTGAAGGTCTTCGTCCTGCTCGGGGACGGGATGGCCGACGAGCCGCTCGCCGAGCTCGGCGGGAAGACCCCGCTCGAGTATGCATCGACACCGAACATGGATCGGCTCGCCCGAGAGGGGCGGTGCGGGACCGTCTCGACGATCCCCGAGGGGTTTGAGGCCGGTTCGGACGTGGCGAACATGGGCCTGCTCGGTTACGACCCCCGGCGGTTCTACACCGGACGGGGCCCCCTCGAGGCAGCGAGCATGGGGATCGCCCTCGGGAGGGACGATGTCGCCTACCGGTGTAACCTGGTGACGGTGGAGGACGGGGTGATGGTGGACTTCTCCGCCGGCCACATCTCGAGCGAGGAGGGCGCGCGCCTCCTCGCCTCGCTCCAGGAGTCCTGCCAGCGGGTCCGTCTCTTCCCCGGCGTCTCGTACCGGAACCTGCTCGTGGTCCGGGGAGGCGAGGGGAACCCCGGGACACCCCCCCACGACATCGTCGGCAGGCCGGTGGCCCCTTACCTGCCCGGAGGTGCGGACCGGGATCTGCTCTTAGAGTGCATGGACGTCGCCGAGTCGGTCTTTTTGGACCACCCGGTCAACCGCGCACGCCGCGCGGCGGGACGACCGGTGGCGACCGGCATCTGGCCATGGTCCGGTGGCCGGACCCCGGCGATCCCCCGGTTCTCCGAGCGGTTCGGCTGCTCCGGCGGCATGATCTCGGCGGTCGACCTCCTCAACGGCCTCGCGCGTCTCGCCGGCCTGGAACCGATCCGTGTCCCCGGGGCGACGGGATACCTGGACACCGACTACGACGCAAAGGCCCGGTACGCACTCGCCGCCCTCGAACGGCTCGATTTCGTCTATTGCCACGTCGAGGCGCCGGACGAGGCGGGTCACCTCGGATCGATCGAGGAGAAGGTCCGGGCGATCGAACGGGTGGACGGGATGCTCGGGACGATCATGGACCGGTTCGACGGAGTGATCGCCGTCCTGCCCGACCATGCGACACCGATCCGGACCCGGACCCACTCGGCGGTTCCGGTTCCGGTAGCGGTCCGGGGCCTCGGCACGGACACGACGATCCGCTTCTCGGAGCGGGAGGCGGAGAAGGGAGACCTCGGTCGGCTCGAGGCGACGGCGTTGCTGCCGCTCCTCCTGGGCGGCAGATCCGGGTGACGGGCATCAGTCCCCTGCATCATCACGAATCAGTGGGGGTAACTCTCATCATCTGCCGGTGACCGGACGGCGCCATCGAGACGATACGCATAGATACGGAAGCGGAGGGTAAAGAGGGTTATTATCGGGAAGCCGGGGGTCCACTGGCACCGACCTATGCAGGCCGACGGGGGGTCAGGACCCCTGCCAGATGGGGATCCCTGGGACGCACTCAACAAGGTCGACGCGCCATGACTGGCCCGCTCATGAACGGGGCCCGGTGATGGGTCTCCCCTTACCCGGGGTCAGGTTCACCGTATCCGTCCCGCGAGCGGGGTGACCGCCAAAGACGGGGAGGCACTCCCATACGGAGATGCCGACGAAACCCGGGGACTCGGGATCGATGCCGTTTGGGATAGCCGCTTGGAACGTCGTGGGACGGGGCCGGACGCCATCAGAAGCGGTCCTGTCTGCCGGCGGGGAGGTGGCCGACGATGGTGTGCGGGACCACCGAGGTGTCGGAGATCGCGATCAGAAGCGGTGTCTGGCGAGCCTCCCCGTGGGGAGGACAGGCGATCGGCATGGGCGGGCAGCGATGACAACGGGGCGCCCCGCCCGGGGTCGCCCGTTGCTCCTTCGACCAGGACTTTTACCGCCCGCCGCCCGCGGGCATCATCCGGGTTGCCACGGACGCCCTCACGACCCCAAAACCCCGATCAGCACGCGCCGTCGCCGGGGCCCATCGAACTCGCAGAGATACACGCCCTGCCAGGTGCCGAGCGCGGGCAGGCCATCGATGATCGGGACCATGGCCGAGAAGCCCATGATGGACGCCTTGAGGTGCGCATCGGAGTTACCCTCGGCATGCCGGTAGTCGCCCTCTGCGGGGACCAGGCGTGCGAGGCCGGTCAGCATGTCCCGCGCGACATCGGGGTCCGCGTTCTCATGTATCGTCACACCGGCCGTCGTGTGAGGCACATACACATGGCAGGCACCATTCTCCACGCCGCTGTTCCCGATCTCGGACGCCACGGCGCTGGTGATCTCCACGAGCTGCTCCCTCGAGCCGGTCGATACCTCGATCTCTCTCCATCTCATTCTTCGCGCCTCCGTCCTCCATCGGGCGGATCCCCGACGGGGGCGCGAGGTCGGGGACCCGGGTTCTCTGGGGGTACCATGCTCTCGGGTGGCGCCCGCGGTGACATAACGGTGATCCCCGAAAGGGGCACGATCCCACCGCGAGATGTCCCCCCCGCTTCGCGGACGTCGTGAGGGTCCCCGACCCACCCGACGGGATCTCCGCGTAAGAACCGGCCGGTTCGACGACAGCATCGACGGCTGCAGGGACTCTTCCGGCATGGTGACGCCCTTCAAACACGATCGATGCCCGGATCGTGACGCCGGAGCCCGGTGTGAGGACGATGAAGACACCGGTCATCACGACGCCTGCAGCGCATCACGCGATCCTCATCAACGGTCGTGACCCGGCATGGGTGCTTGTTGATCATGCCTCACGTCTCCCCCCTGCCCGTCCGTTCCGTAGTCCTGCCGCATCGCCCACCGGAACAGCGTTGCTAATACCCCGTTATTTCCCCGCCGGAACCGACGCATTAATAAGCCAATTTACGGAGAAGTGACAGGGAATGAGTACGATGCGGAAGCTCACGGTCGGGGTGACGGTCAACCTCAGGAACTACGAGAGCCTCAGACTCGAAGTCTCGGACGAAGTCGAGGGAGAGGAGGGTGCCCGGGAGCTCGTCCGGTTCCTCGACCGGACGCTCACCCTATTCGGACAGGAGAGTCCTGAGACGGCGGAGCTGGTCGGCCAGTACCGCCGGCGCGTGCTCGGCGGGCTGGCGCCTTCCACCGTGCCCGGGGACGGTGTTCCGATCGCCGGCGCCCCTGCACCGGCACCCGCCGCCTCCGCCCCACATGCCGCAACGCCGGTCCCCCTCTCTTCCTGTCCCACACCTGCCGCCCCGCCCGCCCCCGGCACGGCTCCCGGAGCGGCGAGCCCCGGTGGAAGATCAACGCTTCCGACCGCCACCCCTGCGCCCGAGTCCCCCGTCACACCGCCAGGGCGGGCGGCATCCACAGCGACGCCGGCACCGCTGACGGGCACGGCACCGACAGCCACCACCCGGTCAGACGGTCCTGTTCCAGCCCCTGCTCCGGGGGCGGCCCCCGTTCCCCCGAAGGAGACGCCGGTACCGGGTGAGTCCGGGGGGCACGGCACACCGATGAAGGCAGCTTCGGGTTCGACGCCGCCATCCGCTGCACAGCCCGCCGCGAAGGCACCGGCTCCCGCGTCCAGGAAGATCGTCTGCAAGAACTGCGGTTCGCCCGTCACCGTCGCCGAAGCGAAGGCGAGCCAGCTCTTCGTTTCCAGGACCCTCTGCAAACGCTGCCTCCAGAAGATCTAGGAGAACCAGTCCGTGCCCGGCCGACGCCAGCTGCTCAAGTGGGATGAGACCCTCTTTCGCGACCCCGAGGTCTTCGATCCCGACTTCGTTCCCGAACAGTTCAACTTCAGGGAGGAGCAGACCAGGGAACTCGCCTTCCAGCTCCGTCCCGGACTCCATGGCGCCCGGCCGATGAACACCGTCTGCCGCGGGCTTCCCGGGACGGGAAAGACCACGACCGTCCGCAGGCTCTTCACCGAGATCGAGGAGACCACGAGGTCGCTCGTGCCGGTCTACGTCAACTGTCAGATCGACAACACCACGTTCGGGATCATCTCCGAGGTCTACCACCGGCTCTCGGGTCACCTCCCACGCGCCTCCGGAACCTCGACGAAGAAGGTCTTCGACGCGGTCGCGCGGATCCTCGAGCGCGAGCACCGGGTGCTCGTGGTTGCGCTCGACGATGCCAACTACCTCCTCTACGAGAACGAGCTGAACCGGGTGCTCTACTCGCTGTTGCGGACCCACGAGGTCTACCCGGGCACGAAGATCGGTGTGATCGTGATCCTCTCCGACCTCGCGGTGAACCTCGCCGAGCGGCTCGACGCGCGGGTCCACTCCATCTTCCGCCCCGGAGAGGTCTACTTCTCCCCCTACTCTACCGCAGAGGTCGAGGAGATCCTGGACGCGCGGGCCCGCCAGGGCTTCTATCCCAACGTCCTCTCCCCCGAGATGCTCTCGCTCGTCGTCGACCAGACGATGAAGGGGGGGGACCTGCGGGTCGGCATCGACCTCCTCAAGCGGGCCGGGATCGCCGCGGAGATGGATGGGCGGCGGCGGATCGAGGAGGAGGACGTCATGCGTGCGTATGCCGCCTCGAGGTTCCTCCACCTCGATGCGGTGATCAGGACGCTGCAGGAGGAGGAGAAGAGCCTGCTTCGGCTCCTCGCCGAGAACCAGTCCGACGGTGAGGAGCTGACCGGCGGTGAGTTCTTCGAACGGATCAAGCCGTCACTCCCGCTCGGGTACACACGCTACTATGAGATCCTGACCAAGCTCGAGGCGATGCGGCTCATCGACGTCCACTACCGGTCGGGACGGGGGCGCTCCCGGGTGATCACCCTCCGGTACGAAGCCGACCAGATTCTGCTCCGGTTGGGATAGCCCGAACGGTTTTGGCAAGTCTTATCTCTTTTGCAACCGTCCTTATTGGCATACGGGGGTTCTGCTTGTGCTCAGCGTAAACGAACTGGCATTGGAGATATTTGAGAACCTGGCTGAATTCGCGGAGGAGTTCAACGCCGCCTACCACGAGCTCGGAAACGGGGCCCGGATCGTCGACTGCGGTGTCAGCACCCGGGGGGGATACGCCGCCGGGCGTGCCTTCACCGAGATCTGCATGGGCGGTCTGGGGGAGGTCGACTTCACGATGGGCGAGATCCGGGGTGTCCCGATGCCCTTCATCGAGGTCAACACCGACTTCCCGTCGATCGCCTGTCTCGGCGCTCAGAAGGCCGGATGGACCGTCAAGGTCGGGAACTACTTCGCGATGGGCTCGGGTCCGGCGCGGGCGCTCTCGCTCAAACCGAAACACACCTACGAGGTGATCGGGTACGAGGACGACTTCGACTCTGCCGTGATCGCGCTCGAGTCCGACCACCTGCCGAACGGCGAGGTGATGGAGAAGATCGCGTCCGAATGCCACGTCGACGTCGGCAACGTCTGCGCGGTTGTCGCCCCGACGGCATCCCTCGTCGGCTCGATCCAGGTCTCCGGCCGCTGTGTCGAGACGGCGATCTACAAGCTGAACGAGCTCGGGTTCGACACGACCAAGATCTCCGCCGCAATCGGCACCGCACCGGTGCCGCCGGTCAAGAAGGACGCGACGAAGGCCATGGGAACGACCAACGACGCGACCATCTATCACGGGAGGATCATGCTCACGATGCGTGCGCCCGAGATCAGGGACTACCTCGACCGGATCCCGTCCAATAAGTCCAAGGGGTACGGCAAGCCGTTCTACGAGATCTTCAAGGAGGCGAACTTCGACTTCTACCAGATCGACACCTCCCTCTTCTCGCCGGCGGAGGTCGTCATCAACGAGCTCGACGAGGGCGTCGTCTACCATGTCGGCGCAGTCAACCCCGAAGTGACCCTGAAGTCGTTTGGACTCCTCTGAACACTCTTTTTTACTAACTCGCAACGTACTGCTTTCTGTTCTTCCCCCGGGGTTCTCTGGGACACACCGGTACATCGGCCCGTCTCCACCTGAATGCCCGAACGCGATTTTCCGATCGCTGCCCGGGACCGTCCCGCGGAGGGGTTGTCTTTGGCTGCACCTTTGGTTCCACCCCCCGTTACCGAGGGGGAGCGGGTGGTTCCGGCATATCGCGCCGATCAATCAGGGGCGCCGGTTCGACACCGCGATCGCCTCTCCCGGCAGACCGTCGTTCACCGTATCGTGATACCGGACCTGCCGTCATGCAGCGACGCGGGCGCCGTTCCTGGGCGGCGGAAAAAAAGGAACCCTTTGACGGCACGGGATGGGGGACAGCTGGAAACAAGTTCGTTCGGCCGTTATGCTGCAGCGGGAAGACGTCCGAGGATATACGCGAGGAGAAACAGGAGCAGCCCGTTGCAGAAGAGGATCACCGCCACCACCATGCCGGGGATGAGCCCCGGAAGCAGCATGGAGACGCCGAAGAGGACCCCGACGAGGTTGAGCACGGTCTGGGTCACGAGCAGGTGTACGAGGGGCGCAGGGATTCCGGCGGGCAGGGTTGGCCGGTTGTCTCTCTGCATGACCATCGGCCCGAGGCGCAGGGCCAGCGGGACGACCCCGCCGGCGATGTTGAGCACCGCGAGCATGATCCGGAGCAGGTCGGTCAGGATCCCCGGTACGATGCAGGAGAAGACACCGAGGGAGACGAAGACAAGGCCCACCAGCACGACCGGCCAGGAGCGCCGGAACTGGCCGACCGGCGTCTCGCCCACCCCAAGCACCTGGATGGCCATGATGACGAGCAGGAGGCCGAACTGGCCGTCGGGTGAGAATAAAAGGAGCCCAAGGTTGATGGGTACCAGAAGGACCGCGAGGAATGCAAGGAGGACGCCGAGGAAGATGAGCAGCGCAGTCGTGAACGGAAGGGGGGCGTCCCGGAAGAAGAACGAACGGCGATGCCTCTTTTCGTCTGCCTTCACCCGGGATGCCACCGGGTATGTGCGTTCCGTGACCTCGACGCACCACGCCAGGTAAAAGAGGCTCGCTCCATCGATGATGAGCAGGACCGAGGTGAGCATGTCGTTCGTGAGGGCAGGCACCAGTGTGATCAGCCCGAGAACGAACGCCATCACGTACACGAGTCCGCAGGCGACGGTGAGATGCCGCAGGATCCCCGGTATGGTGATCCAGATGGCCGCTCTCTGGCGGTCGAGCACCAGCTGGAAGAACTGGACTGCTCCCCCGAATGCGAGGATAACGCCAACGAGGATGCGGATGATCGATGAGAGCAACCCGGGGATGAAGCAGGCGCTCATTCCGAGGACTGCAGCGGCGATCCCGATGAGGATGACCAGCCAAGAACGCCTGATCCCGCCGAAGGGTGTCTTTCCCAGCGTAATCACCTGCAGAGCGACGATCACGAGGAAGAGCCCGTACGTGCTGTCCGGCGCATACGGCAGGTCCCCGGTATGGATCCTGAACAGCAGCAATCCGAAAAGGAGCATGAAGACGGACAGAACGAGGAGGATCACGGGCTCGAGCGTGAAGGTAAATTCCCGTCTCTGTCGTAATCCAGGTTCCGGGGTGTGCGTGGGATCGGAGGTCGCGCGGGCCATATCAGGTCTGCCAGCCGGGATCTCGGCTCCGGCCTGAACCATACCCATTTCTTCTGGCGGGACTATATCTGGGTATCGTTTTTTTTGGATCAGGAAAAAGCGGTGACCGGGATGCGGCGTGATGCCCCGTCATCGCCTCTGTTCCGGTGGATCCTCGCGTGGGGCCTGTCGGGTTCAACCCGGTGACGTGCTTCGACGCCGGTCCGGAATCGGTAGCCGAACGGTGACATCGTCCCTTCTCCACCGATCCTCGGGGATCCATCGCCGGGTCCGTGCCTGGTCACCGTGAAGGTGTCGGCAGTCAGAGGACCGGTATCGGACGCCGTGAACGGGGGATCCGGGATCATGACCTTGTGGATATACATACCGAGTGCATCGAGCGGCAACCGATCGTCCGGCCCGGGGAGTCCTCGAGCGCACGGGTGTCGGACGGTCGGCCCCCCGAGCCCGGATCGACGACCAATCGGAGCTCCTGGCGGTGTACCGGAGAGGATCACGAACAGGGACCCCTTCACCGGCCTGACATCGGATCGTATCCCCGGAGCTACCGGACCACCACTACCTCCCGGGCAGTCCTGCAGGCATGGTCGGAGCGGGTTCGGGGCGACCATCCTGGCTGGTACCGTTCCAGTACATCCAGAAGAGACGAAACATCGTCAATGTCTGGTCAATCGTTCCCGCGATCCCGTTATGCGGGTTCCGCGAGCGGCGATGACCCCCGACTTCCGGGGGATGAAGGTATCCCCGAACCTCTTCACCCGAAGGGATCAACAAAATGTGCTCATGGGAGACATTCTTTCGCCTCCCTCGCCAGAAATTTGAGCGGTTACCGCTTACGGCAGGAGACGTCCATCACGCCATGCCGGATACGGTAATGGCTGTGCCGGATGTCGATCGGGACCGGCAGATCGATCTCAGCCACCCGGTCGTCCATCACGATCCGGATCTGCCGGGGTGTGATATCGACGTACGGGGCGGTTCGGAGGTCTGCCGGCACCCTGGCGGTGACGAAGACCTCCTCACCTCCCTCCACGCACTCGTAGTCGATCACGCCGTCATCGTCCCCAGTCTCCTGCCCGAAGGGGTCGCCGCGGGGGGGGCTGGTCCTGCCCGTTCCTGTCATGACGGTGAAACCGACCACCTGCCCCGGTTCCGGTTGCGGCAGGTTCCGGAGCAGGTGTTCGAGGAGTCGCGCAATGTTACGGTAGATATCGTCGTCACTGTTACTCGGCATCGGCACCACACAGACGGTACTGGGATCCTTCAGCCCGGACGACCCCCGCGGACTGGAGGTGCGCCAGGCGGCTGTTCAGTTCATTCACCGGGAGCCCGGTCAGTTCCATCAGGGCTTCGACAGTCGGCGCCCCGAACGATAGTGCAAGTAAAAGATCGATGTCTGTCTCGTTCTGGATTATTCCCTCACCGCACTTAACGAGATCGGTCAGCTTCTGATCGATCTCGCGGTCGATTCCGTCCAGGTTTGCGAGGAGATGCTCCCGCGTCTCGAGGAGCCTGCGCATCTGGAGGAGACGGTGCGTCAACAGCGCCATCCTCCCGGGAGGGGCGATGGCGGGTTGTCCGGCACGTGTCACGCGGACGGCGATGGAGACGTCGAGTTCCTGATAGAGGTAGTAGTACTTCCGCCTCCGTTCGTCCAGGCTGAACCCGATCAGCCGCTCGCGCTCCAGCAGGGCCAGGTGTTCGATCACGACCTTGGGGGAGAGGAGAAGCCTGTCAGCGATCTCGGTCACGTAACAGGGCTTCTGATGGAGGAGATCAAGGATCCGCCGCCGGTTCCGGTTGCCGAGCAGGTCGAGAAGACGCGAGATGTCATCGTGCTCGAGCATTACTTACCTAAAGTAAGAGATAAAAATATAAAAGATTTATTGCTCAAACATCCGGTAGTTCGGTGCCTCATCCGTGATCAGAATGTTGTGAGGGTGACTCTCGCCGAACCCCGCGGACGTGATCCGCACGAACCGTCCACGCTCGCGGAGTTCGCGGATCGTGGCAGACCCGGTGTACCCCATGGACGACTTCAGGCCGCCGACGAGCTGGTAGATCGTGTCCGAGACGCGGCCGACATACGGGGTCGCACCCTCGACACCTTCCGGGACGAACTTGGTCCGGCCGATCTCCTTCTTCTGGAAATACCGGTCCGAGGACTGGCCGGTCGTCATCACGCCGAGCGAGCCCATCCCCCGGTACTGCTTGTACCTCCGGCCCTTGATCGCAACAATCCTGCCCGGTGACTCGTCGGTCCCCGCGAGGAGCGAGCCGAGCATCACCGATTCTGCCCCGGCGGCGATCGCCTTTGCGATGTCACCCGAGAACCTCACGCCACCGTCGGCACAGACGGGGACATCGGCAGGCCCCGCGATCTCTGCGACCGCCGCGATCGCGCTGATCTGCGGGACGCCGACGCCAGCGACGATCCGGGTCGTGCAGATGGAGCCGGGACCGATCCCGACCTTGATGCCGTCCACGGTCCCGACGAGGGCCTCGGCAGCGGCGCGGGTCGCAATGTTACCGGCCATGACGTCGACATCGACCGAGCCCTTGATCTCCTGGACGGCTCGGACAACGTTCAGGTTATGACCGTGGGCGCAGTCAACCACGAGCGCGTCCACGCCCGCCTCGACGAGCGCCATCGCCCGCGCGTGGTCGAACGGGCCGACAGCTGCCGCCACCCGAAGGTTACCGTTCCGGTCCCTGATCGCGCGTGGGTACTGGCGTTTCTCCAGCACGTCCTGCATCGTGATGATCCCGACCAGATGGCCCTTCTCGTCCGTCACCGGCAACCGCTCGACCTTGTTGGTGTACATCGTCTCGAGTGCGTCCTCCATCGTGAACGACTCGTCGGCCGTGATCGGCGACGGGGTCATGATCGCCCGGATCGACTCACGACCCCGCCGGTTCGCGATCGCGCGGACGTCGCGACGCGAGACGATCCCGATCACCCGGTCCGACTCGTCCACGACCGGCACCCCGCCGATCCCGTGCCGGCTCATCAACGCCTCGACCTCTGCAACGGTCGCATCGGGACGTACGGACTGTACCTGGCGTTCGACCAGCTCTTCCGCCTGCTTGACCAGCACCACGTTCCTGCACTCGTCCTCGACCGGAAGGTTCCGGTGGATCACTCCGATCCCACCCTCGCGCGCGATCGCGATCGCCATCGCCGCCTCGGTCACCGTATCCATCGCCGCCGAGACGAGCGGTATGTTCAGCGGGATCCCCCGCGAGAACCTGGAGGTGACATCGGCCTGGTCAGGCTCCACCCAGGACGCCGCCGGCTCCAGCAGCACGTCGTCGAAGGTGAGGGCCAGGGGGGCATTCTCGATCTTGGAAGCGAACATGGATGCTCACCTGATCGCCGCGATCGCCCGGAGGACGAGTTCTTCCTGCACATTTCCGTTCCTGTCTCCACCGCAGACCATGCCCCGCACCCCGATGATATCGGGTTCGATCCTCCGGAGCGTCGGCAGGTCGTCGAAGGTGAGGGAACCGGCGAGGGCGACGCCGAGCCCGGCGTCGTGGCCGAGCTCGACGAACCGGGAGAGGGTGCCCTCGTCCATGAACTCGAAGGTGGACCGCCCATCCTTCTTCCCCGTGTCCACCATCACCAGGTCAGCACCCGCCTCGGCGGCGAGCGGGACCACCGAGAACGGAGAGACGGTGCCGAGCCGCTCAAAATCGGAGTAGGCAGCGATGACGACCTTCTTCGCGGGGTAACTCTCCTTGACCGCACGCACCACCGCTTTCGCAAGGCACTCCGCCTGGTCCAGCGCGTCGACCATCAGTCCGCACTTGATGTAGTCTGCGCCGGCTGCGGCGGCACCGAGGGCGGTGAGGGCGGCGCCACCGGGCCTGTTGTCAAAGTCCCCGATCGCGGCCGACACCGGCTTATCGGTCATCTTAGCGATCGCCCGGATGACCCAGGGGAAGTTTGCGCCGAGCGACCCTTCCGCGGGCCTCTTGACATCGATGATGTCGGCAGCGGACGCGGAGCGGGCCTCTTCCAGGCTGCTCGGGCTGACAAGCAGTTGCATAGAGCTGATATACACGCACCCGTTAATAGGGGTTCCGAATAGGAGGGCCCTTGTATGCAGGGAGGGAGAGGAAAAGCATCTCATCTCGGCACGCGAGATCGATCTGGGAACGCATGAACCTGATACTCGCTCTGGACCTGAAGGGAGGGGTCGTCGTCCATGGGCGCTCCGGTGCCCGCGAATCCTACCGTCCCCTCGACTGGGGGCTCTCGTCCTCCGCCGAGCCTGCCGCCTATCTCGCGGCGCTCAGGCCCCGGCACCTCTATATCGCTGATCTCGACCGGATCGGCGGGACCGGCGACCACGACGGGACGATCAGGGACCTCGCCCGCCAGGTCGAGACCTGTTACGTGGATGCAGGGTTCCGTTCGATGGACGAGTGCCGGAACGCGAGGGGGTTCATCGCAGTGCTCGGAACCGAGACCGCGGGGGAGGTGCTCGGTGACTGCCCCCAGGCGCTCCTCTCCCTCGACTGCCGCGACGGTCTCGTTACTCCCTGGGGCGAGGACCCCGTCCGGTCCCTCTTAAGGGTCCGGCACCTCGCCTTTGCCGGTCACCTCCTCCTCGATATCAGCGCGGTCGGCACGGGGCGGGGACTGGACCCGGACCTGCTCGCACGCGTCAGGGCCGCCTCGGAGCGGCCCCTCTTCTACGGCGGGGGTGTCCGGAGCACTGCGGACCTCGACCTGCTCCGGGACGCGGGGTTCGACGGGGCGATCGTCGCCACCGCGGTGCACCGTGGTTGCATCCCGCTCGACGCGATAAGGAGCGGCCGATGGTCCTGATCACCCTCGAAGGGATCGACGGGACGGGCAAGACGACGCTGATCACACGCCTCCTCCACCAGCTCGTCGACCTTGAGCCGGTCTTCACCCGTGAACCGACCTCCGGCTGGACCGGGCGCGCCGTCAGGCGGGGGATCGCCGAGGAGGTCGACCCGGTCGCCGAGGCGCTCCTCTTCGCCGCGGACCACGCCGTGCATCTCGCATCCGTCGTCCGCCCGGCGCTCGCCGAAGGGAGACCCGTCATCTCGGACCGGTACTCGGACTCGCGGTACGCCTACCAGTCGGTGGTCCTCGAGGGTCACCTCGACGACCCCCTCGCCTGGCTCCGCAACCTGCACGCCGGCTGGACCATCCCCCCCGACCAGACCTATCTCCTTCTACTCCCGGTCGATCAGGCGGTCCGCCGGCTGGGCGGAAAGCACCGCAGGCGGGAGCACTTCGAACAGGCGGAGGTGCTCCGGAGGGTCCAGGAGGCCTATATCGCGCTCGCCGAGGCCGAACCCTGGCGCTTCGTTCTGGTGGACGCCACAAAGGAAAAAAGAGAGATCGCCCGGTTCGTCGAGGCCGGGATCAGGAGGACCGTCGAACGGTCACGAGCACGTCGCCGACCGTGATCACGTCCACCTGTTCTCCCCCGACGAGCGTGGCGTAGACCGGCACGAAGGCCCCCTCGGGGACCGGAACCTCGACGCCGTTCACCGTGACGGTGGTGATCGGTGCTTCGAGCATCTCCTTCGGGAGCGCCCGTATGGCCTCCATGAAGGCCGCCGCGTCCTTCCGGAAGGTCTTCCCCACGATCGCCGGTTCGAACTTCACGTCCACGACTGCGCGCGAGAGCCCGCCGGTCCCGACCTGCCAGTGCACGAACGCATTCAGGGCTCGGCCCGCGTCTCCACCATCCTCGATAGGACGCGGGGCCATCACCGTCACCTCGCCGAGCGGTGCGTTCAGGGCCATCCCCTGCTCATGCTTGAACCGACGAAGCTCCGCGACGATCCGGGTGACGAGCTCCCCGTCCTCGAGCGCCTGCCCGTCGTGGAAGGAGAAGTCGGGCCATGACTGGGCATGGACAGACCCTCGTCCCAGATGCGAGAAGACCTCTTCCGCGAACGAAGGGATATACGGCGCAAGGAGCCGGCAGAGGACGTCCAGTGTGATCTCGAGGGTGCGTACGGCACTCGCGCGCCCCTCGCCCTCGCCGTAGAGCCGACCCTTGACCAGCTCGATGTACTCGTCGGCCAGCACCTCCCACGCGAACTCCCGGATCGCTTTCAGGCCGCGGTCGAACTGGTAGCCCTCCATCGCCTCCGTCACCTCGGCGACACAGTCCGAGAGCCGGGACAGGAGCCAGCGGTCCGCGAGGAGCGTCGGCTCGGTCGCCTCGCCGGGCTCGCCCTTCCGGAGCTGGAGCAGGGAGAAGCGGGCGATGTTCCAGAGTTTGGTCTGGAACCGCGAGGCGGCGATCACATCGTTCCAGTTGAACTGGATGTCCGAGCCGGTCGCCGCGCCGGCTGCCGCCCACTGACGGAGGGCGTCGGCCCCGTACTTCTCCAGAATCTCCTCGGGAGCGATGATGTTGCCCCGGGACTTCGACATCTTGAAGCCGTCCTCACCGAGGACCATGCCGTTCACCAGGATCTGCTCCCAGGGTTTCTCGCCCGTCAGGGCGAGGGAACGAAGGATCGTGTAGAAGGCCCAGGTCCGGATGATATCGTGGCCCTGCGGCCGGATCTGAGCCGGAAAGAGTGGCGGGCGGGGTGTAACGCCGTCCCACCCGGTCACGTTCATGACCGAGATCGACGAGTCCATCCATGTGTCGAGCACGTCCGTCTCACCTTCGAACCGCGTCGAACCACAGACCGGGCATGGGGTCTGCGGGAGGTCGATCGTCGGGTCGATCGGCAGGTCCGCGACGCTCGGCAGGATCATCTCGCCGCAGTCACGGCAGAACCAGACCGGAATCGGGGTTGCGAAGATCCGCTGGCGGGAGATGCACCAGTCCCACTCCATCTTGCCGACCCAGTCCTCCATCCTGAGAAGCATATGCTCCGGCACCCAGCGGAGCTGCCGTGCCGCTGCGAGGATCGCCTCCGGATCGACCCGGACGAACCACTGCCGCTCTGAGAGGATCTCGATCGGGGTCTTGCAGCGCCAGCAGGTCCCGACCCGCTGCTCCAGGGGCTCCTGCCGCTTCAGGATCCCGGAGGCGGCCATTGCAGCCAGGATCGCCTCCCGGCACTCGGATGCGGTCATCCCCTCGTACCCGCTGGCGAGTGCGGTCATGTGTCCGGTGGAGTCGATCGCCGGGCGCAGGTCCAGGTTGTGCGTCTTCCACCAGACGACGTCCTGCTTGTCCCCGAAGGTACAGATCATAACGGCTCCCGAACCGAAGGCGGGGTCGACCGCCTCGTCCTGGATCACCGGCACCTCGTGCCCGAACAGGGGGACACGAAGTGTTCGGCCTGCGATGGAGGAGTACCGTTCGTCCCCGGGGTGAACGGCCACAGCGACGCAGGCGGCGAGGAGCTCGGGGCGCGTCGTCGCGATCTCGATGCCGTCGAAGTCAAAGTAGTTGAGTTTCGTCTCTCTCCCTTCGTACTGCACCTCGGCAAACGCGATCGCAGTCTCGCAGCGGGTGCAGAAGTTGACCGGGTGCTCTGAACGATAGATGTACCCCTCGCGGAGCATCCGGAGGAAGGATGCCTGGGTCTTCCGGTAGTAGGCCGGGAGCATCGTGATGTATTCGTTGGACCAGTCGATCGAGAAGGCCATCCGGCGCATGGTCCGGCGCATCAGGTCGATGTTCTTCGCCGTCAGCTCCCGGCAGAGGCGCCGGAACTCCTCGCGCGGCAGATCATTCTTGGTGATCCCCTGCTGCTCCTCCACCTTCACCTCGGTTGGAAGGCCATGGCAGTCCCATCCCTGGGGGAACATCACGTTGTAACCCTGCATCCGCTTGAACCGGGCGAAGAAGTCGATGTAGCACCAGTTCAGTGCATTGCCGATGTGAAAGTTGCCGGTCGGATACGGGGGCGGGGTGTCGATGATGAACCGGGGCCGGTCCGAGTCCCGGGAGAAGTAGTAGTCCTCATCGCGCCAGTGCGCCTGCCAACGCTCCTCGACGGCACATGCGTCGTAGGCCTTGGGCAGTTCGGGATGGGTCGACATCGGAAGAGATCTTGCCGCTCTATCGACATTACAGTATCGAACCCGGGAACCGAAGTTTCTTCATAATCCGGCGCGAATCATTGGAGAATGATGAGGCAGACCGGCACCCTTCTCGGCACCCTGATCGGCCTTGCCGCAATCGCCTTCGCCCCGTTCATCACCCCTGGGTGGGCGCTCGCCGGCGTGGTGATCCTCGCCTGCCTTCTGGTGCTCGCCGTCTTTCGCGAGCCTTATCCGACCGCACCGATCATGGTACTGGCTGTACTCTTCGGGCTTCAGGTGATTCCGCTCCTCGTCTTCGCCCTCACCCTCGCGATCATGCTCTCGGGGGAGCTTGCCGCCCGTTATGCCGATGGGACCCTCTACACCCGGCGCGGTCGCCGCCCTGAGACGAAGCGCCGGCTCTCGGCGGGCGAGATGCCCCCGGCGTACCTCTGGTTTATCGGGGTCTCGCTCGTTGCCGGACTCGTCGTCTCCTGGACACTGGGTCGTTCGGATCCCCTTCTCGTCCTGATGGGCGTCACGGTCGCCCTCCTCCTGAAGGCGATCCTGGAGGACCGGGAGGACGCCTTCATGGTCGAGATGCTCGGGGTTGCGATGACGATCTACCTCTTCGACGACCTCGACTTCACGGTCGATACGATGAACCTGATCGCCGCCGCCATCCTCGCCTTCTCGTTCGGTTACTTCGCCTACCGGGCACGGGCGATGGACCTCTCGGGCCTCTTCTCCGGCGCCCTCATCGGCATCATCCTGATCGTCTTTGCGGACGTGCGATGGTTCCTGGTCCTCCTGATCTTCTTCGCGCTCGGTTCGGGGACGACACGCTACCGGTTCGACTACAAGCGGCGGATCGGGGTCGAGGAGGGTAAGAGTGGTGTCCGGGGGTACCGGAACGTCTTCGCGAACGCAATCGTCCCGGCGATCGCGGCCGTCCTCTTCGGTGTGACCCATCATCCGGCATTCATCGCCCTCTTTCTGGGATCGGTGGCCACTGCGGCGGCCGATACGGTCGCCTCCGAGATCGGGGTGACCGGTGCGAGCCCTTACCTGATCACGACCTTCGAGCGGGTCCGTCCCGGGACCAACGGCGGTGTGACCCTCGTGGGTGAGGTCGTCGCCTGCATCGCCGCCCTCGTCATCGGGCTCGTCGCCTTCACCGTCGGGATCGCCGACCCCGGATTAATCCTCGTCACCCTCCTCGCGGGCTTCGTGGGGACGAACGTGGACTCGATCGTCGGTGCCCTCTTCGAGAACCGGGGACTGGTCGGCAACTCGGGGACGAACCTGGTCGCGACGATCGGAGGAGGTCTCTTCGCGATGGTCTTCTACCTGCACTGAACCGGGGACCGCCCGCTACAGTATCGCCAGGCGCCGTCGCCGTCTTTTTCATCATCTCCTGATGCATGTAAGGCATCCTGCGCTCCCGGTCCACAGGTTCGCCCTTCGGCCGGACCCCTCATATATCACGCTTCTGAATCCGATGCATGGACATAAACGACAGCGAAGAGAGCCGGCGGGGGGACCTGGACTGGTGCCTCCGACTGATCGACATGTACGAATCGGATCTCATCCGGCTGCTGGAGACGGGGGCAGGCTCCCGGAGCACCCTTTCCGGAATCCGGAGCGAGTGCGAGACCTACCGGAGGCGGGCCCACCGGACGTTCGGGTTCCCGTGCCCGGGAGAGGATCGGACGCCCCCTCGGTCCTGAGCGCCGCCTGCCGCCCCCTCCCTGGATCTGTCACCAGGGATGCGGACGGGTGTGACGGTACCGAGGGATGGCGGTGTCACGGAGCAGCGGCCGACGGGGAGGGCTCATCCATGCCCGAACAGGAACGAACTGGAGGGCTTCGGCAGGGTTTTGGTCCCCACACCCTCGGAGGACGAGCTACCCCGCGGCACGCGATGTCAACCTGAATGCGGGCTTCGACGTCACGGAAAACGCCAGGCATCCGGAGCTCTCGTCGGACTGCACCGGCCCCCCATGGGGTACGGGGCCGGATGCTGACGGGTGAGGGGACAGGGATACGCCCCGGACACGCGGTCGGGGCACGCTGGGAGGTAGGGGGGAGTTCGCCATGGACTTCCCCGCACGACCCCGCATCCGGCCCCCGATCGGGACGAGCGGAACTGGTGGCCCGAAAGGAGCCGCGCATCCGCGACTGGGGCACCTCACTCCTCAATATCGGCCGGGAAGAACCGTCGGGCGATCGGTAGCAGCACCCGGGTTCTCAGCCCTCCGAGTGTGCGCCGTACCTTTGCCAGCTCGTCGGGGATCGCGATCCCCTGCGGGCAGGCCCTGATGCACCTGCCGCACCCGCGACAGAGCGCGGCATCCCCGCGTTCTCCCATGCCTCCCATCAGGTTCATGCCGTACATACCGCGGGTAAAGAGACGGTTCTGGCCGGTGCTGTAGAGGTTATAGAGGTAGAAGCACTGTGGGATGTTCACCCCCTCCGGGCAGGGAAGGCAGTAGCCGCATCCGGTGCAACCGACTCTCATTGACCGCCGGTAGACGGAGGCGACCCGCTCGATCGTCTCGAGCTCGGCGGGCGCCATCGCGCCGGGAAGGGCGTCCTCGCAGGTCGCCAGGTTCTCTTCGATGTGGCGCTCGTCGTTCATCCCGGAGAGGACGACGGTCACCTCGGGGTGGTTCCAGACCCAGCGGAGCCCCCATGCCGCGGGCGAACGGTCGTATCCGCTCTGATGGTAGATTGCCCTGACCTCCTCCGGGAGGTTCGAGGCGAGCATCCCGCCCCGGAGCGGTTCCATCACCATCACCGCGATCCTCCGACCGGCGGCATACCGGAGCCCTTCGGTCCCCGCCTGGGTCTCTTGATCCAGGAAGTTGTACTGGATCTGGCAGACGATCCAGTCATAGGAGTCGATGACCTCCCTGAAGGTCCGCAGATCCCCGTGGTACGAGAACCCCGTGTTCACGATCCGACCCGATGCCTTCGCCGCGTCGAGGAACTCCAGGACGCCCAGACCCTCGAGATGCGCCCAGCTCTTCGCATCGAGCGCATGGAGCAGGTAGTAGTCGATCCGGTCGGTCTGGAGTTTCTTTAACTGAACATCGAGGATCCGATCCATCTGCTCGCGCGTCCTGACGGCAGACGGCGGCAGCTTGGTTGCGAGTTTGACCCGTTCGCGGTACCCGTCCCCGAGCGCGCGCCCGAGGAATCGTTCGCTCTCGCCCCCGTGATAGGGGACAGCGGTGTCGACGTAGTTGACGCCGCGATCGATCGCACTCCTGAGCTGTCGCGTGGCACGCTCCTCGTCGATCCGTCCCCGCCTGGTGGGAAGACGCATCGCGCCGTACCCGAGGGCAGAGAGCCGGTCACCGTTCTTCGGCACGGTCCTGTACTGCATCGCGATCACACCGCCGGCGGTCTTCAAGACCGTCCACTTCAGGCCGGTTGGATGAGGGAGGAGATAAGGCGATGGTTCGGCCCTCAGCGTTAAAGTTTCCCCGCATAAACGACCACCGTCCTGTTCAAAGAAAAGGATGATATGTATTCGTCAGGGGAAGTCAACGATATCGTAGCACTCGGGGAGGACGCGCTCCTGGGCGATCGGCGTCTTCTCGAACGTCACGAATTCGCTGGACCGACCCCATAAGTCCGCCATCGTCATGTTCTGCTGTGCGCTCGTCTCGAAAAGTGCCGTCTCGTTCACTCCGCCGATCAGCATAAACGAACGGTATACGTGGGGATATCCCTCCGCCCCGAGGAACGAGGCGTCACCCTTCACCACCTGAAAATGAAGGTGCGGGAGGTCGGAGTTACCGGAGTTGCCCACCGTTCCGAGCACCTGACCCTCGTGCACGACATCGCCCGCCTTCACCCGGACGCTGCCCGGAACCATGTGACCGTAACAGGCATACGTCCCGTTCCCGATCTCCAGGATCACGGAGTTACCGGCGAGTTCCCCGATCTCCAGGTGCCGTGAAGCGTAGATGGTCTCGATATCCGAAAGACCGTCGAGGGCGGCAATCACCGTTCCATCGGCGACCGCATAGCACTCCGCACCGTACCCGATGTAGTTCTTCGCCAGGCTCGCGTTGCCGTTCGCAACATTCCCCGTGCGGGGATCGACCCGGATCCAGTCCTGGGCGAACCGCTGGGGGACCCGCGTCACCCCGCCGAGCGTGATCTGCCCCAGGAAGTGGTGGGTGAACGGTGAGGTGGTCTCCAGGGCCACCCAGCCCGGACCGCGCAACGGCGAGCCGATCACGACCGGGCGAAGGTCTTGTGCGACGGCGACCTCGCCGGCGGTGACCGTGAGTAAAGAAAGCCCCTCTGATGTCCGGTTCAGCGTGACGCGGTGGACCAGTCGGTCCGGCACCGCGCCGGGGGCCACGGAGAACCAGATGGAGACCCGGGGATAGACGAGCTTGCCGGTTCCGTTCTGCAGTTCCCCTGCGGTGGGTGGTGGGACGGCGGCGGGATGGTAGAGCGCCGGGAGGAGTGTGCTGTTGATGGAATAAAGCACCGCGCCTGTCGCCTGGTCGAGCACCTCCACCCCTTCGATCACCGGAGTGGTATCTTCAGCCGGGTGCATCTCAAGTTCGTACGCGATGTTCATCCCCTCACGGCTCGCCACCGGGACGGGCGGATACGGCACGGAGAAGTTCGCGCCGGCAACTCCGTGAGTGGGATTCGCTGTGCCGGAAGCAGCGTTCGTGTCGGTGACGGGCTGCGTACACCCGGCACAGAGGAGGAGGCCGATGAAGAGGACGGTCAGAAAAGATCGTGGCAGGATGACCATGGAACTACCCTGATGAAGCTATCGATGCAGCCGGATAAATAGCATGGCCTTTCCCGTCGTCCTCCCTCTCCGGCCCCCGGGCAGCGGATATCCGGCCGGAGCGGGTGCGGGTGATCGCATCCGTTGCCAGGCGGAACGGATCGGGCTCGACCCCCACCGCCGGGACGGTGCCGTTCACCGCCCGGTTCTTCCACGAGTCGATCGGCTGACCCGCCGCTGGTCTCCCGTTACAGTCGTAGGTTGAAACCGGCACCGTTCATTCTCTGTTCTGTTCGATCTCCGCCCGTGATGGTCCTTGCTGCGCGCGGACTCCGTTGGGCTCGCCGTATCGACGTACCCCTGCCCGGGCATGGTCTGTCGCCTGTCAGGCGACGACCCTGTGAGACTCACTGTCCGGTACAGACCCGGTGCATTCTCGAGAACCCGGAACCTCCGGGTCACTGGGGCAGGCGCCGTGGGGATGCAGGAAGCTGCAGGAGTCGCGGTGACCCGGGTGCAGAGAGAGGGTTCATCGGTCTCCCCTGCGTGACGTCTTCCCCCTGACGGTCGCCCGCACCAGGGGGAGTCTGGCCTCAGCGAAGGGGTTCGAGCGGGTACCTGGCGCAGAGCGCCTCCCGGATCAGGTCCTCCCCCTCGTGCCAGTAGAGGTCGTCGTGACCGGTCCAGGCAGGCAGACCGCGGATCACGACCGCGGGAACCCCGTTGTTGCTCTCTCCCATCACGAGGTTCGCAAAACCAGCGCATTCGTCGACGACTGCCTCCTCGGTGATCTGGAGGGTGTGGCCGAAGAGATCGGTGTCCCCCCGGAAGTCGCGGATCGCCGTCAGTCCGGACCAGCCGATCGCGTGCCCCGTCTGACCACGCCGGAAGGCCCGTCCGCAGGTATCGGTCACGATCACCCCGATCCGGGCTCCGGAGAGCGCCTCCAGCGACGCACGAAGTTCTCCTGCGGCTCCCATCGGGTCCGGGGGCAACAGAATCACCTGTCCCCCGTCGACGTTGCTCTGGTCAACACCGGCCCGGACGCCGATGTGACCGTGCGGCAGGACCGAGAGGACGAACGGGTACTCGAGCAACAGTTCTTCGGACTCGTCGAGGACCGCCTGGATGAACCGGGGGTCTTCGCCGGTCCTTCCGGCGATCGCCTGTGCCCGCTCCGACGGTGTGATCTCGTCGAGCCGGCGGAGGTATCCCTTCGCCTTCGACCAGACCGAGGAGGCGATGCAGAGGATGTCGCCGTCGAAAAGGTCGATCCGCGCAGCGATGAGCCCGGGCAGATCGTCGCCAGGCCTGATCAGCGGGAGCCCGATGACCGGATGAACGGTGATCGTCATAGTAGGGGGTGGGCGTCCCTGAGCGGATAACCGTTCCGGTGCCGTCTCTCCGTCGTTCCGATCGGGCCATCCGGCGGCATCGGATACCCGTTTGGTCATACACCTGGAAGACGGCGCGCACATGTCCGGGTGGTATGGCCCCGGCGATCGGCACGACAGGCTACGAACCGATACCAGGAGATCCAAAGAGACATGCGGGGATGCCACGGCGGTCACGCAGATTCAATGCTATTTTCTCCCGTGGGATGGAAGGATCATGGAGTATGGTGGGAGACGGTGGCAACGGGGAGAACGAACGGTCCTCTCCCCTGTCTGCTATAAAGGCGACCGGGCTTGTATTCGGAGACATCGGTACCAGCCCGATCTACACCCTGACCGTGATCCTCGCCCTCGTTCCCCGGACCGAGTCCGCCGTCCTGGGGGTCCTCTCCCTGATCATCTGGACCCTGATCCTGATCGTCTCGGTGCAGTACGCCTGGCTCGCCATGAGCCTCGCGAAGAAGGGGGAGGGAGGGACCATCGTGCTGCGGGAGCTGCTCAACCCGCTCCTGAAGCGATCCCGCTCGAAGCACGCCCTGCTGATCCTGACCGTGATCGGTATCTCGCTCCTGATCGGAGACGGGGTGATCACTCCCGCGATCAGTATCCTCTCGGCGGTGGAGGGTATCCCCCTGATCCCGGGACTGGAGCGGATCGGCCCGGATATGCTCGTTCTGATGGCTGCGGCGATCGCCATCGCCCTCTTCTTTTTTCAGCGCCGGGGAACCGAACGGGTCGCGTTCGCGTTCGGTCCCGTCATGACCGTCTGGTTCGCCACCCTCGCGATCACCGGTCTGATCATGATCGTCCAGGCGCCCCGCGTGATCTTCGCCTTCAACCCCCTGTACGGGCTCTCGTTCCTCTTCTCAAACGGTATCGCCTCCTTCTTGGTCCTCGCCTCCGTGGTCCTCTGTGCGACGGGGGGGGAGGCCCTCTATGCCGACATGGGGCACCTGGGACGGGAACCGATCCGCCGGGCCTGGAAGTACATCTTCTTCGCCCTCGTGATCAACTACCTGGGCCAGGGGGCCTTCGCGCTGACGCATCCAGGGGCCTCGAGTTTCCTGTTCGAGATGGTCCTCTCGCTGTCGAGCCTCGTCTATGTGCCCTTCGTCCTGCTCTCGATCGCCGCCACCGTGATCGCGTCCCAGGCAATGATCAGCGGCATCTTCTCGATCGTCTACCAGGGGATCACCACCCGCCTGTTACCTGCGCTCAAGGTGGACTATACCTCCGCGACGCTCCGTTCCCAGATCTACATCGACACGGTGAACTGGATGATGCTCGCAGCGGTGCTCTTCGTGATGCTCCTCTTCCGCCACTCGTCGAACCTCGCCGCGGCGTACGGCATCGCCGTCACGGGAGACATGACGATCACCGGCATCCTGATCACGTCGATCTTCCTCCTCCGGGGCCGGTACGGCCATGCATCCCTCGCGTGGAGCATCACCCTCCTCGCGATGCTCTACTTCGGGGCCAGCCTCAGCAAGCTGCCTGCCGGCGGGTACTGGTCGCTCGTGCTCGCATCGATCCCGCTTTGCATCATCCTGATCTACCTCACCGGCCAGAAGCGGCTCTACCGCGCGTTCGAACCCGTCCCCCTCCGCGAGTTCCTCACGAAGTATCGCGAGGTACATGACACGATGAACCGGATCAGCGGTACCGCACTCTTCTTTGCCCGCGATATCGAGCAGATCCCGCCGTACATCGCACGGACGATGTTTGTCAACAATATCCTCTACCAGGATAACATCCTGGTCTCGATCGTCGTCGAGGATAAGCCGTTCGGTGTTCAGCATAACTTCAAGAAGAACCTGGCCGAAGGTCTCCGGACCTTCGAGGTGCGGCATGGGTATCTCGAAATGGTAGATATCGTCCCGATACTTCGAGAGCATGGGATCAACGAGAAGGCGATCTTCTACGGCCTGGAGGAGATCGTCACCGACCACCTTGCCTGGCGGATCTTCGCGATCATCAAGCGCCTCGCACCGACCTTCGTCCAGTTCTACCGCCTGCCCGCGGACCACATCCACGGTGTGACGACACGGATCGAGATGTGAACGGGTTTTTACCCGGTGCCGGCAGGCAGAGGAGCGACGAAGGGGAACAGAACCGGACACTCCCTTTTTTCCGTAAGCAGTATGGGGAGGGTGTCCGGGGCATCATCCCCCGGGTCGAACCCGCCATCAGTACCGGTAGTAGCGCCCCTTCTCGTCGTAGGTGCCCTGGGGTTCGGGCGGGGTTGCCTCTGCGACTGAGCGGAAGAGCCGGGCCTTACCGGTCGTGACCAGAACGAATGAGACGACGATGTACAGCCAGTAGAAGAGCGCGCTCAGGGCGAGGCCCGGCGTCCCGATCATCGCGGCGAGCTGGCCCGGGCCGAAGGTGGCCAGCTCACCTGCAGGCAGGGAGGCGAGCGGAGAGAGCTGCTCAAAGAGGATCGTGGTCCATCCGACGAGGAGGACGAACGCGAACCCGAGCAGCAGCGCGAGGATCGTCAGGATAAAGACAATCACCTCCCAGAGGTGCGCGAGGACCAGGGCGAAGGAGCGCCGGAGCGAGTCGAAGACCCCGAGCCCCTCGAAACATGCGGCCGTATCGTAGAGGAATGAGAAGAAAAGGACCGGGATCATCAGGGCGAGAGCGGCGCCGGCGATGAGATCCGTCGACAACCCGGCGCCCAGGATCGAGAGCGGGAGCAGGAGGAGAACGAGAATGACGACGGCAAAAAAGGCGAGCACGATCCCGGGAAGGAGGACCCGGAAGTAGTTCTCCACACCTCCGGCTCCGAAATGACGGATCGAGGCGTCTTCGTCCCGGAGGACGCCGTAGGTCCCCGCGAGGAGGAAGGGAAGGATGAGGTACTCGATCACGAGGAGTCGGACCGAGAAGAAGGTCTCCCCCTGGAGAGAGAGGAGGAGCTGGACCACGTCGAGGACGGCGTAGACAGCGGCGGCAACCCAGACCACGGGGTACCGGATGCTGTCGCGGAGGGCCACGAAGAACACTAGCGTTCCCTCGGCATTGCGACGATCTCGCGTACCTGGCAGTCGAAGAATCGGCTGGTATGCGCCGGTCGGATGACGACCACCGTGTCCGATCCCGTTCCGGTGCCGCCGCACGCGACAACCTCGCGGTCGACGGGGATTGCCCCCTGGTCGGCGGCGATCAGGACGCATTCGACCGCGACCTTGAGGCCGACCGCGATCAACCGGCGGAGTGCCTCCGCGACCGCCTCGGACCGCGAGCCACCTCCGACCTTCGGCGAAGCTGAGAAGGCCCGCTCCAGACCGGAGAGGACGTGCGTCCCGGTCACGACGACCGCACCGCCTTCCCGGAGTTTGAGGGCCGCCGCCGGATCGAACTCCCACACCCCCGGCGTGCTGAAGCCGACGACGTGGCTCACCACGACGAGACGGAGCCCGGTCCCCCGGATCGCCTCCAGGAACCGGAGGGCGGTCCTTCCGCTCGTCGATGCGACGACGACGGTGTCGAGACCGAGCTCCATTGCACGTTCGACCGCAAGACGGGCTGCATCGACCGTGTTCTCCGGTCCGGGCCGCTCGAAGTAGCAGACCTTCCTCTCCACGTATGCCATAGGTACGAAAGGGGAGCGGTCCGGCTTAATACCTCTCCGGTTTGCGCAGGTGCAGCACCGGCTTCATACGAGGAAGAGGACCCGGGGCGCCCGGCGGTGCCAGAGCCCGCGCTCGTCGAGGAGCTTCACCAGCAGATCCAGCTCATCGTGCTCCCCATAGTTCAGCCCGTAGCTCTCGTAGAGCCCCCTTTCGGCTTCGTACCAGGCGTTGAAGTCGTCTCCGGGGGCCTGGAAGAACGCCCTCAGTTCGTCGATCTGCGGCAGGTCGTCTCTCAGGACGTAGACGACCCCGTGCGGAAGTTCGACGGGATGACTGCTCACCACAATGAGCGGAACGACCGGATCCTCATCCGGGTTCTGGGGGTCGAGCAGGACAAGGTCGCCGCTCGTCAGAGTCATGCGTGTCCGTGGTTCAGGCGACAGTCCGGGTGCGGAACCGGTCATGAGATCCTCCACTGGATATCGGGCGGGTGGCGATGTTGATCCAACCGTCAGAGAATGAGGGGAGACACCCATATATCTCCTTCGCACCCGGCCGATCGGGGGGTTCCTGAGGGGTCCTGGGCGGACTCCGGAGACAGGCCCGACGGTCGCTGGACGGTCGGCGGAGGAGGTGCCGACACAGAAAAAATATCTCCTGGTCCTGGAAAAAATGGGTTCAGAAGGAGAAGTTCTTGCGGACGATCTTCAGGGCGCAGTAGTCACCGCACATCGTGCAGGCGTCCGAGTCGGCAGAACGGCGCGAATCGCGGATCTCCCGGGCGAATTCCGGGTTGAGCGCCACCGCGAACTGCCGCTCCCAGTCCAGATCTCGCCGGGCGTGGCCCATCTCGAGGTCATCGTCCCGCCTGCCGAGCTTCACCATGTCCCCGACATGGGCGGCGATTCGGCTGGAGATGACGCCTTCATATACCTCCTCGGGCGTCGGGAGGGCGAGGTGCTCCGCGGGGGTGACGTAACAGATGAAGTCCGCTCCGTATGCGGAGGAGAGAGAGGCACCGATCATCGCAACCCGGTCGTCGTACCCGGGGGCGATGTCGGTCACGAGCGGTCCGAGCATATAGAAGGGTTTCCGGTTGGTCACCCGCTTCTGGAGGATCACGTTCGCCTGGATCTCGTCGATCGGGATGTGACCGGGTCCCTCGACGATCACCTGGATACCGCGTTCGTGGGCCTTGTCCGCCAGTTCCGCGTTGATCAACAGCTCCTGTACCTGCGCCCGGTCGGTCGCATCGTGAACTGCACCCGCCCGCATGCCGTTCCCCATCGAGAGGGTGACCTCATGCTCGAGCATGATCTCGCAGAGGTAGTCGAACTCGGAGTAAAGCGGGTTCTCCTTCTGGTTGTGGAGCATCCAGGCGGTCATGAAGGCCCCACCACGTGAGACGAGTCCGCCGTGTCGTCCCTGGTTCTTCAGGCGCTTCATGGTTTCGTAGTTGATCCCCGTGTGGATCGCCATGAAGTTGGTACCGGCTCTCGCCTGCTCGGCGGTGATCCGGAAGAGGTCGTCCTCGCGCATGTGGACGATCGCGCCGTATCGATGTGCCGCCTCGATGAAGGCCTGATAGAGCGGGACGGATCCGACCGAGAGGTTGGTACCCGCGATGACCCGGCGCCGGATCTCGACCAGGTCGCCGCCCGTGGAGAGTTCCATCAACGTGTCGGCGCCGGCGAGTTCAGCCTGGCGCGCCTTCTCAACCTCGACATCGATGTCGACGATGTCCGACGAGGTACCGATCGAGGCGTTCACCTTGGTGCGGAGCCCCTCTCCGATCCCGCAGAGCCTCACTTTCCGGTACGGCGAGACCGGGATCGCGATATGCCCGCCGGCGAGACCGCGCCTGATATACTCGGGATCGAGCCCCTCCTGGCGGGCGACCTCCTTCATCTCATCGGTGATAATACCCTTCTTCGCATCGAGCACCAGACTCATGAAGAATGGTGGGAGAAAATACAAGATAAAGCCTCCTTTTGGAAAAAATCGACGAAATATTGGTTGTCATCTTCGCAAGCAAAATTGATTACCTTAAGGAAGGGAAAGTTGATCAGGAAGATTTCGAACGATACATGCAATCCTTCACAATTCAGCAGTTTTTCAAACCTGATTGGTATATTGGTTGACCTCCCGGATCGGACCACCTCCGACAGGTTGCGATTCCTTGCGGAACCCCCGATCAGACAGACGCCAGCTTCGGTGATCCCCCGGATTGATGTTCGGGCCTGCCTGACCGACGCCCCACCTTCGTGCCGTTACCCCTGAACAGCGTTCGGGATCTCGCGACACCGACTCCTCTCCAGCGAAGGGGCGCGATCTCGGTTCGACGACTCTAAAAAGGGGTCATATCTTCGCCTTCGAAGGGAGGTCCCACTTATAAGGCCCCCGGGGAGCTGATGTAGACCCTGCCGGGGGCTCGTTCGACCGTCGGTGAAGGCCTGCAAGAGATGAAAGTGATCGGCCCGGTACGGCTCCAGCGGGCAGGTCTCCCGTTCGTCGGTTCGGGAGAGCGCCCCGGGAGTATGAATCCGCTCCGGACGATGGCGACGAGTTGTCCAGGGACAGGGTTCCTTCAGGCAGGAGTAACCGAATCGACGGCGACGACGCGCCATTCGGTCCCGTGGAGGCCGACGGTGGTCCATAAGATCCTCTTACGGACGGGCGTGGTGCTGCCCTGCGCCCGGAAGGTGTACTCCCCGGAGCCGTTCGGTTCCCGGATCATCCGGCCCGCGATCTGCTGCAGTTCGGGATACTCCGCGAACTGAGGCGAGGAGAAGGTGTTCGCTCCGATCTCTGCAGGGTCCCGATCGTACAGCACGACGCCATCCGTATCGACGACGAAGACCTCCGCCGTCCGCCCGGCGAGCGCCTCCTCGACCGCGATCGTCAGCAATACGACGGGCCGGAAGAGCAGGCTCGCCGAACCGTTGAACGCGCCGGACGGGGTGAAGACCGGGTGCTCGATATCCGTCGCGTTTATCCCTTCGACCGTCTCGAAGACCCGGCTCATCACGGGTTTTTGGGTCGCGATCAGGCGCCTGACATGCTCCTGTTCATGGATGTCCGAGCCCTCCACGTGGTGATACTCGACCGGCTCCACGATGAGCATGATGCCATCCTTCGAGACCGCCGTGGCGTCGATCGCTGCAGCCGAGACGAGGGCCAGTTCCCTCAGGACCGCCCGGGTCTCGTTGTCGGTCATTCCGAGCGGACCGAGCCTGTTCGCTGCGGTCGCGGTCTCTGCATCCAATCGATCGAGCGCCTCCTGGACGTTCGCGCGAACCGCCTCCAGGGCTTCGGCCGAACCCATCGTCTGCGGCGTCGGGAGCGGCGCGGTCCCCGGGCCCTGCTGCGACGCGGGGGCAGCAAGGTTCAGTCCGTATACCAGAGCGATGGCGAGGACGATCACGCCGACTCCTGCAAGAAGAATGGTCTTTCTCTCCATATCCCATCGCAGAGAGATTATCCGGAGACGGGAAAAGCTATACGAAGAGCCAACGAACCGGTTTCAGGCCTCCCGGTCCGACCGTTCCCTCCCAACCCCTCTGTGTCGCTCTGCCTTCCGACGTTCGAGCAGGCGGATCGCGGCCTGGTCTGCCCGGTCCCGGTTGGAGGGCGGCGGCCCCCCGTCAGGCGCGGAACTGGGCCGAAACGGGGGCTCGACATACGGGCCGACGAGCGGGCGGAGCCCGGGAGGCACCCTCGTCCGGGGCTGGACCCTCTCTTCCTGGTCCGAGAGAGGGCGGTCCCCCTCCACGACCGGTATCCGGCCCGTCTTCCGGACCCGACCATACCCGCTCTCCTCTCCAGGTCCCTCCATGAAGAACGTCTCCGAGACCTGAAAGCCCATCCGAACTGATAAAGGTATCGCGACGGAGAGGCTGGCAGCTGTGGAGAGGGTTCAGATGAATACAGCCGCCGCGATCACGGTCGTCCAGTTGCCGTTCATATCGCCGCGGGCAACCTGACAGATATTCTTGGTCTCGATAATCTTTCCGCTCGCCTTGTAGATCTGCTCCCGCTCCTGCCAGGCGGAGTCCGGGTCGAACGCGATCCCGAGCGTGGTGGCCAGCATGGTAGCTGCCAGATCCTCTGCATATTCACCCGAGATCTCCTCGGTCTCGCCGAATGCGTGGTGCTCCGAGAGGTAGCCGTACGCCTCGGCCTCCTGGGGCAGAGCGAGGCCGATCGCGGCCGATACCAGGCGGGAGGGTTCATTCGTCTCGTTTCTGGCCATCACGCAGTAGACGATCTGCCCGGGCTGAATCTCGCGAAGACCCTCTTCCCGGGGGAGCTCCCTGGCCATCGGGGGGAAGATGGAGGAGACATAGACGAGGTTGCATCGCTCGATTCCGGCCTGCCGGAGTGCGAGCTCAAAGGATGCGAGGCGGTCCTTGTGGACACCGACCCCCCGGGTGAAGAAGACCTTCGACGGAACAACCATATGCGAGCTTATTTGATTGTTCACGCTTTTTACCTTTCGGTGCGTATAAGGGACCGATCGGCGAGAGGACGCCGGAACACCCATCTCTCTCATCCCCGAAGGGGCCCGGTCCAGATCGGGTTCCTGCCTTTGACCCTGACAGACCCGTCGTCGTCGACGTCCGGAGGTTCATGGTTCGGGAAGGTCCGGGTCCAGCGGTACCGGTGCCGCTGGCGCAAGGCCGGAGGTTGCGAAAAAGAGGGAGACGAACGGCACGTTCTGAAAGATCGGCCGCTCGGTCACCGGGACGTCCTCTGGTGAGGCGTTGCCGCTCGAACCGCATCGGTTGACCGGGATCCGACCGTCGACCGACCATCCAGCCGGGCATCGAACACGGGACCCCACCCGCGTTCGGGACTGCCCTTTATACATCACCACCGTCAATCATGGAGGGAGGGAACCATGAAGGTCGTCGCATTCAACGGGAGCCCGAAGAGAGACGGGAACACCGCCCGACTGCTCCGCCATGCTCTCACTGAGCTCGAGGCGGCCGGTCACGAGACCGAGTTCATCCAGGTCGGGGGTCTCCCACTCCGGGGATGCCTGGCCTGCGGCAGGTGCTTCGAGCGCAGGGATTGCCGGTGCGTCAACGATTCCGACGGGATGAACGAACTGATCTCGAAGATGATCGAGGCGGATGCGATCCTGATCGGATCCCCCACCTACTTCGCCGATGTCTCGAGCGAGACGAAGGCCCTGATCGACCGGGCCGGTTACGTCACACGGGCGAACGGAAACCTCCTCGCCCGCAAGCCCGCCGCCGCCGTCGTTGTCAACCGGCGGGCGGGTGCCATACACGCCTTCGATACGATCAACCATTTCTTCCTGATCGGGGAGATGATCGTCGTCGGCTCCTCCTACTGGAACGTGGGCATCGGCCTGGCACCGGGAGATGTCGACTCTGATGAAGAGGGGATCGCTACGATGCAGACTCTCGGCAGGAATATAGCCTGGGTGCTGGACCGGCTTGGAGATCGGGGCGGGGACTGATGGACCTCGAGGACTTTGCCCGTCGGGGCCTGCGCGCCGGAAAGGAACGGGGTGCCATCGAGGAGGCGCTCGCGGACCGCGTCCAGGAGTTCAAACCGGTCGACAGGACCTACGCGTCGGCCTTCGCACGGGCGGTCGTCGACGAAGCACTGCTGACGAGCGGGCTCGAAGGCGACCTCTTCGAGACCACCAGCTCCGGGGTCACGATGGGCGAGTTCGGGGTTGGTTCCCGGGGAACGGGGGACTTCTTCGCCCACCGTCAGATCGCCCGGATCATCGGGAGGACGACGGCGTCGGTCGGTGTCGACGAGATGGACGACGCCGGCGCGATCCGGGTGGGTGATGACTACGTCTGCTGTGCCGTTGACGGGATGCACTCCCGCCTCTCGGACTTTCCGTTCCTTGCCGGCTTCCACGCCACGCGAGCGACGCTCCGCGACGTGCTGGTCATGGGAGCCCGTCCGATCCTGCTCTTCTCGGACATTCACGTCGCCGATGACGGGGATGTCGCGAAGATCTTCGAGTACACCGCCGGGATCACGACGGTCGGCGAGGAGCTCGGCGTCCCACTCGTCTCCGGGTCGACCCTGCGCATCGGTGGAGACATGGTGCTCGGATCACGGATGACCGGATGCGTCGGCACGGTCGGGATCGCCCGTCACCTGACGGCCCGGCGGGAACTCTCGCCCGGCGACGCGCTCCTGATGACCGAGGGGGCAGGCGGGGGGACGATCGCGACTGCGGCCCTCTACTCGGGCCACCCGGAGGTGGTGGAGCGGACCATCAACCTCCAGTTCCTCTATGCATGCCAGGCGCTGATCGAGAGCCCGGTCCTCGAGAGGGTACACGCGATGACCGATGTCACGAACGGCGGGCTCCGTGGCGACGCTCACGAGATGGCCCGGACCGCCGGATGCCGGATCGTGATCGAGGAGGAGGCGATCGCCCCTCTCGTGGACCCGGTGGTGAAGGGGATGCTGGACCTCCTCGGAATCGATCCCCTCGGCGTCTCGCTCGACGCGCTCCTGGTCGCTGCCCCCCCCGATGCCGTTGACTCGATTGCAGGCGTGATACGCGGGGCCGGGGTGCGGTGCGAGGAGATCGGGCGGGTCGAGGCGGGGCCGGCGGAGGCCGTTCTGGTAGTGAACGGGCAAGAGGAGGATTTCACTCCCCGTTTCCGCGAGTCGGCGTACACCCCGCTCAAGAAGGTGGTGGAGCGGCGAAAGGGGGACGTCGCCGCGATGAGGGCGCGGGTCGAGGCCGCCGCATCGGCCGCGATCGAGAAGAAGAGACGGATCCGTGCCCGTCTCGCTGACCGGCGCTCCTGATCTACGGGTGGGGCTTCCGGCCGGTCGCGCAGATATTGTAGGCCAGATACGGCAACCTCTGCTCGACGATCGGTTCGATCTTCCGGGCCAGCTGAAAGACGGGGCGTGCAAGATTGAGGTGGGCGAACGAACATCGTTTTACCCGGACATCGACGAACGATGCCCCGGAGAAGAGTTCGGACATCTCCGCCTCCGAGTAGTAGCGTTCGCCGAAGTTGCCCATGCCAACCTGCCGCACGCGCGCCAGCTCTCCCAGGGTGTGAATGGCCGGAAGGCCCGCGGTCAGGAAGTTGCGTCCGAGTGTACAGAGCGCGACCCTCCCACCGGGACGGAGGACGCGGTAGACCTCGGAGAGCATCCCCTGCGGGTCCTTGAAGTACGAGAACGCAAGCAGGCTCGAGACCGCATCGAAGCTGTCGTCCCGGAAGGGCAGTGACTCGCCGGTACCCACGACCCAGTCGGCTGCCGGAACCCGGTCTCGCCCCCGCTCGATCATCTTCGGCGAGATGTCCAGGCCAACCCCCCGCCCCCCCCGTTCCAGGTACTGCTCGATGAAGAGACCGGTTCCGCACCCGATGTCGAGGAGACGCCCCCCGGGTGGTAGCCAGTTCATCACCTGGTCGGAGATGTGACGGTGGTACGACCGGCCGGTCCCTTCGGCGTAGCGTCGGTCATAGATCTCGGCCACCTCGTCGTAGTGTCGGCGGACCTTTGCCGGACCCTTCAACGGCATCCCTCCGCAATCCCGGCAAGGAGTGCCCCGATCTGGACGAATTCCCCTGCCCCCCCGGCGAGGCGCGCATCAGCGGTGGCGAGGGCGATGGCGATCTTCGGATCGTTCCACCGGCGACGGACCGCCTTGCGGAGCTCGAGCAGGACTTCGCGACCCGAGAGACCGCCGTCGATGATCAGCGACTCGGCGAGGTGCCTGGCTTGTGTAAGGTCGCCCTCTTCAAGGGCCTCAATCACCTCGCATGCGGTCGCCCCAGCGCTGGTCTGTTCGTAAGCGTCGATCCGGAGGGGCCTTCCGGACCGGACGGTCAGCTCGAGCAGCATGATCGCCCGCCGTATATCTCCCCGCGATGCGGTCGCGATCATCGCCAGGTCATCCTCGGGGAGGGGTACCGCTCCCTCCCTCGCCAGGATCCCCTCCAGGTGGTCGATCATCTGGTCGATGGGGATGGGGCGGAACGTGACCGGGAAACACCGCGAGGCGATAGGGGTAATGATACCCGACTGCCGCGCCGTCACGAAGACGAACCGGCAGGTCTTCGAAGAGCGTTCCATCGTACGGCGGAGCGCCTGCTGCATCTCGGCGGGCAGGACGTCCGCCTCGAGAAAGACCATCATCCTGTACTCGGCATTCAGGGGCCGGATCATCGCATAGGTCCGGACGATCCGTTTCACGTTGGAAAGCAGGCTCTCTTCCCTGCGGTAGAGGTGCGAGAACCGCTCGTCCTCCTCCAGGTAGGTGCGACCCTCTCCAAAGAGGTCTCCGCTCGCAATGACGGTCAGGTTCTCACCGGCATCGTCCGCGTACAGCGCCTGCGCCAGGCAGCGCACGGCACTCATCCGCCCCGACCCGCTCGGCCCGGCGATCAGCAGGTGCGGCACAGAGCGCCTCTCGGCAAACGACCGGAGAAACGCCGTGGCCCGATCCTGGCCGATGATCTCGTCGAAGGTCACGGGACGGTATCTCTCAATCCAGAGCACGACTCAACTCCCGGACGATCTCAGCTATTGCCGCCTGCAACAGATAATGATTGTCGAACCCCCGGACGAGGGCCTCCGCCTCCGTCCTGGTCATCCCCCGGTACGCCTCCGTGATCAGGGGGAGGGCACGGGTCAGCTCGTCGACCACCGTGAGGGTGGCCATCCGGGCCGTGCGCGAGAGCGGGTTGAGGTCGATCGTGACCACCGTCCGTCCCATCGCCCGGAGGGCCTCGCACCGATCCCCGTCCTCGAGCGGAACCAGCACGAGGTCTGCGCTCCCGATCCCGCCAGGCAGGCAGAGGGCCCGGTCGTGCTGGAGGGGGATCAGCCGTTCCGGGGTGCCCGCGAGGACGGAGGCACCCACATCCTCCAGGATCCGAGTGATGCGACGGACCCGCTCCTCGCTCCGGTGGAAGAGGTTCACTTCGATCCCGCACCCGGTCACCTCCTGCAGGCGGGCGCACTCGGCGGCCGCCAGCGCGGCCGTATTCCCGTTCACCGAGAGGACGGGGTGCCGAGCCAGAAGAAGGAGGGCGGCGGCCACGCGGGCCGCCTCACGGGCCGTCGCGGTGCTCTTTTCACCGATCAGGTAGTCGAACGCCTCCGCCCGACCGTGTGCGGTGAGACCCTCCAGTGCGACGATCCCCTCACGGGCGCAGCGGGCGAGCCGTTCGCGGACGACCAGCTGCCGGTATCGGGGGTGGTCGGGCGGGATCATGCACCACCGTCCAGAAGGCAGAACCCCCGGATCGCGACGGGGAGACGGTAGACGGGGCCGAACGAAGCGAGCACACCGGGTGCGTCCGTGCCGACGGCGAAGACCCCCTCCCCGAGCATCGTCATCGACGCCGGTACACCGGCCCCGTCGCATGCCTCGAGGACGGCACGGACACGTCGGTCCACCAGCCCGCTCGCCTCGGCGAAGGCGCGGGATGTCCGGACCAGCGATTCCGGATCAGACGGTTCCGATCGTGGAAACGCAGACTGCACGCGGGCCATCACCTCGTCCGAGTCCAGAACGGTGCGGGTAAGGATCGGGCCGAATGAGACGGCAAAGAGCGTATCCCCGGTCCTGTGCCTGAGGATCTCGCCGGCGATGCCGGGTGTTCGTCGGACGACGACCCCCCCACCCTGTTCCGCTGCGACGTCTCCAAGCCCGGTCCTGAAGTGGACCTCGATCTCGTGCGCGATGGTGGCGATCGTGGCACGCGAAAGACCGAGCCGGAAGAGGGCCGAGAGCGCGGTACCAGACGCGAGGAGGACGGCAGCCGAAAGTCCGAAGCCGGCCCCGATCGGCAGGCTGCAGAACGTCGTCAGGTCCGCCGATACCCCGAGCCGTTCCATCAGGTATTCCACGGGCGGCGACCCCTCGGTACGGGTAACGGTGCCATTGGGACCCCGAACGCAGATGCCGACGTGTGGGTACGCCGAAGGAACCGCCTCGACCGTCACCCCTTCGCCGATCACCACCCCGCCGCCGATCGAACCCGTCACTGAACCGTCCGGGCCGGTGCACCGGCGGAAGTACCCCGAGATGTGACCCGGGGACCAGGCTACTGCACGCTCGACCATACGGCCGCTGCCACCTCCTCCTTCGTCCCTTCGACCTCGAGGATGCCCCGGTGCGAGTGGAGTGCGAACGTCCCGCCGTCCGCCCCCATCGCCTCGGGTGTGTTTGCCACCACGAGTGCCGCCCCCTTCCCGAGAAGTGTACCCGCCTGCGCATCGGCGTCCTGCCCGAGCTTGAAGGCGATGGCAGTCGGCTGGAAACGCTCGATCACCTCGTCCAGGATCTTCGGGAGCGTCGAGAGCTCGATCGTCCGGGGGCTTCCGCTTGGAATCTTGCCGGGATACCGCACCGGTGCGAAGTCCGAGACGGCGGCGGCGGAGACGTAGATATCGATCCCCTCCGTCCTGCCGATGGAGAGGACCGCATCACGCATCTCCTGTGCGGTCTCGACCCTGACGTTCCGGACGCAGGGGAAGTGGTCCGCGTGGACCACGGTCACGTCCGCTCCGCGTCGAAAGGCCTCGAGGGCGAGGGCCCGGCCCATCCTGCCCGACGAGCGGGTGGAAAGTACGCGCACGTCGTCCACCGGTTCGCGACAGGGGCCACTCGTCACCAGGACGCGCCGGCCCCGGAGGGGTCCGGCATTCACCGCCCGTTCCGCATGGAGGATGATCGTCTCGGTGTCGGCGATCTTGGCCCGTCCCTCCTCGATCCGGGGCGGTACCACGCCGACGCCGAGCACGGCAAGCCGTTCGAGGTTCTCGACGACCGCCCGGTGGCGGTACATCGTCTCGTGCATCGCCGGTACGACGATGACGGGAAGACCGCTCCCGAGTGCGGTGGTGGCGAAGGTTGTCACGGTCGTGTCGTCAATCCCGTGTGCGATCTTGCCGATCGTGTTCGCCGTGCAGGGGGCGATGAGGAGCAGATCCGCTCCTCCCTCTGCCCCGCACCAGGTGACGTGTTCGACCAGGCCGGAGAGAGCGGTGATCGCCGTCCGCCCGGTCGCGTAGGTGAGCGCGTCGGGATGGACGATGCGTGTGGCTGCCGGGGAGAGGACTGCCTGGATCTCCGCGCCCCGGCGGCGCAGTTCATGGACGAGCCGGACCGTCTCGACCGCGGCGATGGATCCGGTCACCGCGAGCACGATCGATCGTCCCTCGAGTGTCTTGTACATCACGTGACCTCCAGGTCGTGGACCGTGTGAAGGCGGCCCGGTGCGTACTTCTTGATCACGCGAACAGAAGAGGTGAGCGGGATCCCGACCCGCTCTCCCTGTCGGACGAGCCCGGGTGCAAGGTCCCCGGGTCGGGCCTCGATCGCGTGGAGATGCAGGTGACTCCCGGACCGGACGTGGGCGAGGGCGTGCTCCAGGGACCGGGCGCTCTCGAAGTGTCCCAGGACGAGGCGGTCGTACGTCCCCGAGAGGAGGTCGCGGCAGTCTCCGCACTCGGGCCGTACCCGGCCGGCAAGCCCGTTTAACTCGATATTCCGGCAGAGGTACCCGTGGGCGACGGGGTTGATCTCCATCGCGTGGACGAACCCCCCCGCGCGGGCGAGCCCGAGCGCGAAGTACCCGATCCCGGCAAAAAGGTCGGCAATCCGCTCGCCCGGCCGGACGAGGCGTGTGAGCCGCGCCTTCTCTTCTCGATTCCCCTGGGAGAACATGACGAGCGAGGGATCGAGCCGGTACCGGATGCCGGACTCCCGGTGAACGACCTCTCCGGACGAACCGTGGACCAGCTCGACCCTTGGCACCCGCTCGACCCCCTCGTGCCCCCGGACCCATAGGACCCCACGGGGGCGGCAGCGCCTGACCGCGTCCTCTACCGCTGCAGTGTCCGGGCGGGGGCCGTGGAACAGGACGATATCGCCGATCCGCTGGAACCCGCGGATCGCCCGTCCGTTCCGCTCGGGCAGTTCCAGCTCCCAGGAGAAGCCGTCGCGGACGGGTACGAAGGCGGTGGCGCCCTCGACGTACGGTCGGCGGGTCGAATCGACCCACGCGGCGCCGCACCATTCGCGGAGGGCTGCTGCCGGTACACGCCGAACCCGCATCCGATCACCCGAGGACGACCAGGCGGTCCCCGTCGCGGAGCGCCCGGACCTGATCTCCCGCCCTGACATTGAGCCACCCGGGTCGCGACACCACGAGCGTTTGTCCGGTCTCGGGATCGAGGAGCCCGATCACATCACCATCGATGTAGGCGACGAGGGCGTCGATCGCCTCGGAACTGTGGCCGATCAACCGCTTCTCTTCATTCTCCCGGACCGTCCGGGTGCGGCCCGTCTGCAGGTCGACCGCCCTGAGATGGTGTCCTTCGACAGAGACCACCTCGAGGTCGGTATCCTGCACCCGTACCACGTCGCCGCGGAGGTACGGGAAGAGACGGACCAGGTAGGTGACCCGGTAGATCGGCCTCCCTGCCTTCTCCCCGACGAGCTTGGGGTGGGTCGAGTACCGTCCGCCGAGCCGCGCCGCGATCGCCTGGGCGATCCCGAGGCCGATCGCCTGGGATCCGACGACGATGTCGAGCCCGTCCCGGGTCACCCTCAGATCGGAGATGAACGAGAGGCGATCCCCTTCGGCCTGGTGGGTGGACTCGATCTCGTTCGCGATCTGTTCTGCCTCGCGCAGCTCCCGCCCGGTGAGACGACGTCCCGTCGCGCGGACCTGGACGACCCCCTCGTGGTACGACCCGGCGATCCGGTTGCAGCGTGTGCACTGCTCCTTCTGCCATACGAGTTCCAGGGTGCATCGGTCCCGGACCTGCTCGCCGAAGAGGTGCCCGCTCACCTCCACCTCGGCGATGGACCGGTTGCCGGATAACTCCCGGACCGTGACCTGGAACGTGGGCCGGCGCACCTCCGGGTGGAGACGGACCGCCGACAGGGCAAGCGCCGGGGCGATCTCCTCTCTCTCCTTCTCCGAGTCGGTCCATACCTGTCCATGCCTGATGGCACCGCAGGTGGGACAGGAGATGTGGATCGCGCGTGGTGCACACTCGAGCCACCGTGTCCCGGCAACGCGGCAACGATCGCAGAGCCCGTCTCCCCCGGACGGCGCCCCGCACCGCGGGCAGAATGCAGTCCGGATCTCCATATCAGATCAGGTAGACCTGTGCGTGTGGCACGTCCTCGATCAGGAGGCAGTCCTCCTCCCCCAGCAGGCCCAGTTCGCAGGCGATCCGAAACGAGCGGCGGCCGAAGAGGTTGATGTTCGCCGCGGAACGGAGTACTTCGCGCGCCTCCTCCTCCTCCACGAGCCGGTCCCCGAAGAAGACGACGGTGATCCGGATCTCGACCTCACCGTGCCTGAGTGTCCGGTTCATCAGCTCCCGGTCGCAGACCGCCACCACCTCACCCTCGCCCGGGATGCGGTGAACCTTGAGATACATGCTGCTCATCTGGTCGCCCGGAGTCGTTAAAAAAGTGCCCGTGTAGGCGTTATTCTCAGAGGACGATCTCGACGCCGTAGGTTCTTGTCGGCGTGTCCACGTGGCAGCGGGCGAGGGCCTCCTCGTCGATCGCCCCCTGCTCGAGGAGGCGGAGCGAGAACCGCGGGACCGATCGGGGACCGATCACGGCGCCCGGGCGCGCGAGCTCGTCCATGTAGTCGCTCTCGAGCATGAACCCGCGCCCCGTGCGGGCGAACCCAGGGATCGCTTCGTGCCGGGCGATCAGTGAAGGGACGAGCGGTGTGGAGGGATCGGCGAAATGCTTGACCACCCGGGTAGGATCCATCCCGGCGTCCCGTGCCATGTCGGGCACGTCCTCGCATGGTCCGCTCTCAGCGTGGATCTGCAGGGCGCACCCCTCCCGGGCCGCGAGGACGAGGGCCCGGGCCAGCACCCGGTTGGATAGGCGGGCCACCTCCTCGCCCGCGTCGTAGTGGGGCCGACCGCTCTTGAGGGCGACGGCCCTCCCCTCCCGGACGTACTCGGCCGCCACTTCGAGCCCCTCCGTCATGATGCGGGCGGACTCGGCAGGTGGCCGTTGTTCGGCGAAGTGGGTGATCTCCGCCGGATGGACGCCGAGTACCGGAAAGACCACGGGACCGACCTTCCGGACCTCTTGTGCAACGGCGAGGGTCGCATCGAAGGCCCTCCGGTAGTCGTCCCCGCAGGTGGGCATGATGCCGAACGACCAGGACGGCTTGGAGACAAGGAAGAGGTGCGTGCCGCCGGCGCGGAAGAACTCCTTCGCCGCCTCGATCCCCCGCCCGTTCAGGGGGTCGATATGGATGTGGTCATCGGTGATCGGGAACCGGTGAGGCATCATGGACGGAGAGGATCGACATCAGGGGATAGTCACCGCGCGGGGCGAGGCGGGCGCGGCAGGTGGCACCGTTGCACCGGGTGGTGAGCTCGACGTCGAACATCAGCCCGGATAGTTCGCTGTACCCGAACTCGTTCGGCCGCATCCTCCTGGTGTCGAGACGAACCTTGATCTCCTCGACGCACGGCTGGAGCCCGACCGCCTGCTCGATCGCCTCTTCGATCACCTCGGCGGTCAGGGGTGAGATCGGCGTCCCCACCCACTGGTGATAGAGCGCTCCGAGTTTAATCCCCGCCTCGAAGATCGCCTGGTCCCTGTCCGCAGTCATACCAGGAGGGTGGGAGGGGAATGGGCATTAACCCGATCCCGTCCGGCCGGTGCCTACCGGGTAAACCCCCACCGGTCGGTCGGGTACCAGCGCTGGAACGGCCGGCCGATCGTGCCGGCGCCGTCGGAGCGACCGGTCGGCGAGGGGGTCGGGGTCGTCACCCCCGGACCGGTCGTCCCGCCGGACCCCGAACCACTGCCCGGATACCGCCGCCCAAAGGGTGTCCGTCCGAACTCGACGGTGGGTGAGGGAGTGGGGGTCGATGGCACCGGCGTGATCACCGGTCCTGGCGGCGTGACGCCAGGGGTCGTCGACGGCGTGGGTGTCGGGGTGGGGGAACCCGCTGTGACCAGACCATACATCGCAAGTGCATCGGTTCGTCCGTACCCGAAGACCGAGTCCCATCCGAAGGCACCCAGATCGACCGCCGACCGGGAGAGGGCCGAACGAACCTCATCAGCGGTCATGCCGGGACGTGCGGACCATGCGAGGGCACAGACGGCCGCGACATGGGGTGAGGCTGCCGATGTGCCGATGAAGGGTACCCTGAAATCGCCCGCCCCGGAGATCTCGACCCGGTCCACCCCGCAGACGTCCGGTTTCTGACGCAGCGTCCGCACCGGGGAGATGTGGGTCACGGGGCCGTTCGAGGAGTACGGCTCGATCGTCTCGGGGTCCATCGCACTCACGGCACCGACGGCGACCACGGACGGAACCGCCTGGTGACCGTAGATGCTGTCCCCGATGACAGTGTTCTCGTCCAGGAGGGTTGCAGAAGAGGCTGGGTAGGCGAATACCTCGATCGTACGGCCGGCCCCCCTGCCGCCCGCGTCGTAGACCACGATCGCCGCCTCGAGGTCCTGTTCGAAGTTGGTCCAGCGCAACGCCTCGATCGGGTCGTCGTCCCCGTTCTGAAGGTCCATGGATGAGTCCAGGATCTCTCCGCTGGCGGTGTCCACCAAAAAGAGGTCGAAGTCCTCTCCCGAGCCCCCAAAGGGTTCGTCCCACTGGAGCACGACCTGGATCGACGAACCGAAGGGGAGGTCCGCGTAGAGATACCTGGGGCCCGAACCCGTGGCGGAGAAGTCGTGGAAGCCCTCGTCCATGTTCCGGAAGGCGCCCTGGTAGTGCTGCCGGGCATAGTTACCCGCCGCACTCACGTAGACGATGTCGCGGGTGGCCAGCAGGCTGGAGAGGTGCCGGGCGATCACGCCGTCCTCGAAGAACGGCTCGCGTGGCCAGGCCACATCGTCCACGATCACCCTGCAGCCGGCAGCGACGAGGGCGTCCACCGCCTGGTTGAACTCCAGGGCACTGTCACCGTGGTCATGGAAGTAGAGCTCCGCTCCGGGCGCGAGGTCGTGGATGATCTCGAGCATCGCCGTGCCCTCGTCCCCACCCTGCCCGTTCGCGATGACATGGACGCCCGGCGGCACGTCCCCGCTCTCCTGGGCCTCCAGGAGATGGTCGACCCCGTCCGAGATGACGCCCACCCGGATACCGCTCCCGTTGATGCCGTAGCGATTACGGACGAGGTCGGCCCGGAGGATCGCGTCCCCGGACGTGGCGGACCGGCCGGAGGAGAGGATCGGGCGGGAGACCTCGCGGACCCTCCGGACGTCCGGGAACCGCGCGAGGGCGCCGAGCTCGTCGGCCGTGACGCGCGCCGTGACAAGACCGTTCTCCTCGTCGCGGTCGTCAATCCCGGAGAGGAGGTCGTCGAGAACGGATGTCGGGACACCCGGATCGAGGAGGACGTAGACGAAGGTGCGCGCCTCGGGGCCGCTCTGCAGACGGAGTCCGGCCGATCCCTGCCGGTCAAGCCAGGCGATAAGTCCGGTCGAGAGGGGCGACTCCGTGTCGTGTCCCGCCGTACGGGAGGCGGCGAGCACGGAGGCCTGTATCGTGCGGGAGTCTTCCGCAGGGTCGAGGGCGACCACAGGGCCGGCGCAGATCGCACCGGCGAGCAGAATGAGCAGCAGCACCTTCCCGGTACTGCGGCCCTGCAAGGTTCGGGGGGTCATATCGTCATCCAACATTCCGAAAGGGATGCCACACAACCATTGGGCTTGCAGTGCATCAGCGTTGCGGATCGAGAGTTCTCACCTGCTTCGATCGGCCCGGAGGAGGAGGATCAGCACGAGCGATACCGGCACGATGACAAAAGAGAGCGGGGTCGCGGGAGTGGTTGTGGTGGTCGTCGTCCGGTTCGAGGTGGTGGGGGTGAGCGGGACCAGCGTCCGGTTCACGAACAGCGTCTCACCCGCCTGCACGAAGATGGTCTCCCTCCCGGGTGCGTACCCGGGGAGGGTGAGGACGAGCTGGTGCTCGCCGGTTGCGAGGTCCCGCACCGTTCTCGGCGCAACCCCCCGCTGCTCACCGTCAACGATGATCGCGGCCCCAGGGGGTGCCGAGACGATCCGGACCGCACCCGCTGGCGAGAGCGATGATCCGGGCGTTGGGGTTGCGGGGAGGAGCGTCACGTGGATGGGCGTCTCGTTCCCGCTGACGACCTGGGCCCGCACCGTCTCCTCCCGGTACCCGTCCGCCTCAACCCGGACCTCATGAATCCCCGGGGGAGCCTCGAGCGTGGCGGGAGTGAGGGCCTGGATCGTCCCGTCGAGCAGGACCCTCGCCCCGGAGGGGTCCGAGGTGATGATGAGCCGTCCCGGGGACGGGAGCGGTTCGAGCGCGGTGAAGACCTCGGTCCGCTGGTTCGCCGCGACGATCGCCTGGACCCGGTAGTCCCAATATCCCTCCCTGCGGAGTTCGACCAGGTGCGTGCCGGGTGTAAATCCCCGCCCCTCATACGGGGTCTCGCCCCGATCCACCCCGTCGATCCGGACCGACGCACCCGCTGGCGAGGAGAGGACCGAGAGGATACCCGTCGTCGGCGTCCGGACGAGCACCGCGTCGACCCGGGTGAGCCGGCCGGCCAGTACCGTGATCCGCTCGGTGTACCGTTCGTAGCCCTCCCTCTGGAGGGCGAGGTCGTGGACTCCCGCGTCCACGCGCCCCGAGGTGTACGGCGTGCGACCGAGCACCGTCCCGTCGAGCGAGACCTCCGCCCCGTCGGGGACGCTCGTCACCCGGAGCGTGCCGGCGCCGGGAGACGCCTGGAGGAGCACCTCCACCGACCGGTTCTCCTCCGGGTCGAGGGCGACGGTGGTCCCGTACGGTTCGTAACCATCGAGGCTGAGGGCGACGGCGTAGGTGCCCGGAGGACGGGGGAGGTCGACCGGGGTGGTGCCCGCCACACTGCCGTTCACGGAGACCTCGGCACCGGGCGGGACCGAGGAGACGAACAGACGGCTCGCACCGTCGACCGCAGGTACTGCGGTGACGAGGAGAAGGATGAGGATGAGGCTGGTGAAGAGGTGCATGAAGGCTCACGCATCGTTCGGTTTAATAACCATGGGAAGGGATTCATCGTTAGAATTTTCGGTCCTGCCTGAACGGGACGGGAGTCTGAACATGTTCTTTGAGACGGTTCGGTCCGAGGGACTGGCCCACCAGTCGTACATCGTCGGCGCAGGCGGCAGAGCGGCCGTGATCGACCCGCGCCGGGACTGCGGGATCTACCTGCGACGGGCGGTCGCGCACGGAGCGGTGATCACACACATCTTCGAGACGCATCGGAATGAGGACTACGTGACGGGATCGGCCGAGCTGGCACGGCGCACTGGGGCGACCGTATACCACGGCGCCGCGACCCCCTTCGCGTTCGGATCGCCCGCGCGACATGGGGACCGGTTCCAGGTCGGCCCCCTCGAGATCGTCGCACTCGAGACGCCGGGGCACACCGACGAATCGCTCTCCTTCGCCCTCTACGAGCCTTCGGTTCCCGGACGACCGGTGATGGTCTTCTCCGGTGACGCCCTCTTCGCGGGGTCGGTCGGCAGGGTCGATCTTGCGGGCGATGACCCGGTGGCGAACGCGCACCGGCTCCACGACTCCCTCCACCGGGTGCTCCTGCCACTCGGTGACGGGACGATCGTCTGCCCGGCCCACGGTTCTGGATCGGTCTGCGGGCCGTCGATCAGCGACCTCCCGTTCACCACGATCGGGATCGAACGGAGATCGAACCCGTACCTCCGGCTCGGCAGGGAGGAGTTCGTCGAACGCAAGGCGGGGGAGAGGGGGTACCGCGCACCCTACTTCAGGGAGATGGAGCGGGTCAACCTGGTCGGTTCCCCGGCACCGCCCGATCCCTGCACCCTGCGCCGCCTCTCCCCCGGCGACCTCGACGGTATGCAGGTGGTCGACATCCGCTCCCCGACCGCGTTCGCTGCGGGTCATGTCCCCGGGAGCATCAATATCTGGCGGGAGGGGCTCCCGCTCTTCATCGGATGGACGCTCGACTACGACCGGCCGATCGCCCTTGTCGACGACTTCAACCAGGAGCTCCACCTGGCGGCCGCCCACTTCGTCCGTCTCGGGTTCGACAATCTCACCGGGTTCCTGGATGGTGGCTTCATGGCCTGGCTCCGGGAAGCCCGCCCCGTTGGTCGGATCGAGACCTGGACGGTGCAGGACCTGTTCTCGCGACTCGACGGGGTGACCGTGCTGGATGTCCGCGACATCGCCAACCGGAAGGAGCGGGGGGCGATCCCCGGCTCGATGCATGTCTATGCAGGAGAGGTCGCCGCGCGTATCGACGAGGTCCCGCATGATCGGCCCGTCGCCGTGCACTGCGATGTCGGTTTCAAGGGGAGTCTCGCCGCGAGCCTCCTCGCCGGACGACGAGAGAACATCAGGGTCGCGAACGTGCTCGGGGGTTTCGCTGCCTGGACGGCGGCGGGTCTCCCGGTGGAGAGGGTGTGAAGGGGAGGGGGCAACGGTCCTACTCCCGTATCCTGTAGACGAAACGGTTGGTCGCGCTGTTCTCCCGGACGCGCACGGACCGGATCTCCTCCGTCAGTTCGATCCTGCAGACCTCCTCGAGACGACGGCTCCGGAGCGCCCCGCAGACGGCGGGCATACGGTTTGAGAGTCCCATCGCACGGTGCACCTCCCCCGATGTGACGGAGAACTCCGTGCGCCCGTCCCGCCGCGCAGGGGCGACATACTCGGTGCAGACGAACCGGCGGATGCGTTCGGCGAGAGAACCGGTGAACTCGTCAGGGGCGATTTTGTCCGAACAGCCCCCGGCGACGCTCCCGGGATCAGGATCCGTGCAGTCCACCCCCGTCCGCGCGATGTCCGCGATCGCCCGGGGGATCGCCTCGATCCGGGAGACGAGAGACTCCATCCGCTCGAAGAGGGCCTGTTCCAGGGCGAGGGGATCTCCGGTTCCGACGGGTGGCGGCGACAGGGGGACCGAAGAACCTTCGGTCTGTTGGATCCGGTTCGCAGGCGTCACCCGTAGCTCACGGACGATTGCATCCATCTCCTCTGTGCCGATCGTGAAACCCGCGTGGACCTGGTGCAGACGTTCGACGAGGTTGTCGACGGTCACGATGTCGAACCACTTCACCCGATCCCGCTCGACCTGGCCCGGTGCATAGGTCGATCCGGCCCTGAAGTACCCCCAGGCGGCGACCTTGCGCAGGTCGCGTTCGTCGATCTGCGATAAAGCGGTCGCGTGGATCCGGAAGAGGCGACGGACCATGTCGTGCCGGAGCGCCCTGAGCTGGTGGAAGAGGTTGACCCGGAGGGGCACGCTGTTCCCTTCGGATGTGACCACCCGCCATTCGCCCTCCTCGACCCCCTCGATGGTGCCCTGGTACGCCTTCAGCTCCAGGACCACAAGCCCATGGGGCATAACGAGGAGGCAGTCCACCTCGCCGTTCGCGAGGAGGAAGTTCGAGACCAGGTAGACAGGGCCCTCGAGGTCCGACGACCCGACAGCGCTGGCGATTTCACGGAGTTGATCGTACTCCTGCGGGTGGCGGGAATGCTCCCCGAAAAAGAACCGGAGCGGAGTCATATCCATCACCATCGTGGTACCGGAAGGAGAAAGGTATTCCCCCTCAGGGTGTGAGCTTCGGTGTATCGGGTCCGTTCGCGGGAAGGTATACCCGATGAACGGTGGCACCATCCGAATTCACAACGTGACCGGGGGTTCCTGTTCCATGGGGTTGCCGGGCCGCTCTGCACGATCCGTCTCTTAGCCCATCTGCCCTCTTCCCCACGATGTCGAAACGCGACGTAGCGGAACCGTTAGATGGCGGCGCGCCCAACCCTCGTCCTGATACCGCGATGAACCGACGCCTGCTGCTCGCCGGGGGTGCCATCCTGCTGGGAGTCCTTGCCGTGTACCTCGCCTCCCCCTCACCGCCCGGCCCGATGACCTGGTCGACCGATGGCGTACGGATCTCCCCCGATGGTTCGAACCCGCTCTACCCCGCGATCAGTGGCGACCTCGTCGCCTGGGAGGAGCACGGGATCGGAAAGACCACGCAGATCGGGGTCTTCTCTCTCGCGGACCATAGTACCCGACTCGTATCGCCCCATCCATGGATACAGTTCACCCCGTCGGTCTGGCAGGATCGGGTGGTCTGGCAGGACAAGAGGAACGGAAACTGGGACATCTTCCTCTTCAACCTCACGACCGGGGTGGAGACTCCGGTCTGCATTCATCCGGCTAAACAATCCCACCCCGTCATCTCGGGAGACCGGATCGTGTGGGTTGACGAGCGGAACGGTGACCCCGACATCTATCTCTTTGACCTCGCCACCGGGACCGAGCGGCCGATCTGCGTCCAGCCCCAGACGCAGTACGACCCCGACATCGATGGGGAGGTGGTCGTCTGGGAGGATTACCGGGAGGGGTACGAGACGGCGGGCGATATCTACGCCTTTGACCTCGGCACTGGGAAGGAGATGGTGATCTGCCGCGAAAAGCGGGGGCAATGGCTGCCGTCGGTCTCGGGGGACCGGATCGTCTGGCAGGACTACCGGGGTGGACGGGACTTCGACATCTACCTTTTCAACCTCACCTCGGGCGGGGAGCGGCTCATCTGCGATGCTCCCGCGCGCCAGTGGCTTCCGAAGATCCGGAACGGGACGATCGCGTGGGTCGACTATCGGAACCAGAACTGGGATATCTATGCCTTCAACCTCTCCACGATGACCGAGTACCCGGTCTGCAACCAGCCCGAGGACCAGGGATGGCCCGCGGTCGGGCATGATACGATCGTCTGGCAGGACTACCGGGGAGGAAATACCGCGATCTACGCCGCGCGGATCCCGGGGTGACGGAACCTTTTTGTTTCCCCCCGTTTCAATCTGAGACAATGGAACGACGCGACCGGTTGATGATCGCGATCGCCGGAATCCTGGCGATCGTCGTCGGCCTCTCGGCAGCCTCACTGCTCGGGATCGACGTGGGCTTCCTGCAGGGAGCCATCGGAAGCGGATTCAATGGTATCTACCCTCCCTGAGGGGAGGGACATCTCTTCTCCGGTACGACAGGGAGCCGCTCATCGGGATCGGTCGCCGATTCCGCGGTTCTCCCTCCCGGTTCACATCATCGCGTAGAAGACGGCACCCACCGGGAAGAGAGTCGACCCGATCAGCATGATGCCGTACCAAAGGCGGGATCCCCGTGCATAGGCGGGGAGCCGACGGTCGAGCCAGACCAGCATGAACCCGACCAGGCCGAACATGAAGACCGAGACGGTCAGGACGTCCTTGATCGTGTACTTAGTTCCGAAATACGCAAAACCGATGAAGATCAGGGAGAACAGGACGACGACACAGCGGTAGAGCCAGTCTTCGGAGACCCGCGTCGGGACCGTCTGCCTGATGATCCAGGCAACTGCCCGCGCCCGTCCGTCCGTCGCACCGATCAGGTAGACGAAGAGCGTCAGAAACGAGATCGCAACGAAGATCGTCATCCCGAACGGGACCACGTCCATCGTGTGACCGATCACCTGGACCATCAGGTCCTGTTCGAAGGCCGGCAGACCGTGTTCGTTCAGGACCACGAATCCGATCGTCAGGTAGAAGACGGAGAGAACGGCCAGGATCACGAATCCGAGCCGGAGGTCGAAGTAGACCGACTTCATGTGGTCCTTGAAGAAGGTCTCCCCGTGGTTGTCTCCGATCTGCTTCGAGAGCCACATGGACGAACAGAGGAGTGAGAGCCCGGTGCCGAGCGAGCACATGATCACGCCCGCATAGTAGAGATGATCCTCGTTTCCGAAGGCGGGAAAGAAGAGCCCAGCAGCCATCTCTCCGGGGGAGAGATAGAGCGAGAGAAAGTTGACGCACATGCCGGCGATGATCACGAAACCGGCTCCCACCATGATCCTCTTGAAGAGGGGGTACGAGTTCCGGAAGAGGATCAGGGTGATCAGGACGAAGATGGCGATCACCACGTACTGGACCGGGAGGCGTATCGGCACCAGGCCGGCGAGGAGGTTCGCCGCGACGAGTGCCCCCCCGGCGTGGTAGACGATCTCGACCACGTAGACGGCCCCGATGAAGAGCACCTCCCAGTTCCGGAGACCCGGTACCCGCTGCAGCCCTGCGTAGATGTTCTCCCCCTGGGAGACGGTGTACCGTGCGATCCCGGTCGTGAACATGTATTTATAAAGAAGGACACCGGCGATCGCCCAGAGGAGGGCATACCCCATGTTCGCGCCGATGGAGAGAAAGACGAGGATGCCGACCCATCCGGCGGACGACATGGCGAGGATCAGTCCCGGCCCGAGGAAGCGGGCACGCTCCGTGTACCAGGCACGGATTCTCGCAGGGAGCCGATCGGACATGGCATGCCTCTTAAAGGAGATCTCGATCTCGTGACGGTTATGAATGCCGGTGACCCCCCGGAGAGGCGGGTTTTATGACGTCGCCTGACCCACCAATCCGGGTGGACGTCCCTCGCACGCCCCCCGTCCTGTTTACGGTCCTTTCCGCTCTCTTCCAGGTCCTGCTCGCGGTCTCGATCGGCCTATTTGGGGTGGTTCTCGTCGTGCCCGGGCACTCGTTTCCAGGCTTTCACGATCTGAGCAACTACACACAGCTTTTTACATCGGCGATGGTCACCATCGCCTGCGCGTACGCCTACGCCCGGTGGTCACGCGACGTCCTCCTGTTGCACGCAGGGTTTGCCGCCGGCGGGTGGACGCTCGCGAATGCGTTCTGGTACTCGTACACCCTGATCATCGGGACGAGCCTGCCGTACCCGACGGTCGCGGACGCCGGGTTCATCGGTGTCTTCCCGTTCCTGATCGCGGGGTACCAGGAGGTCTTCGCCAGGAACCGTTTCCCGTCCTGGATCGGTCTTCTGGTCCTCTGTCCGCTCGCCGCCGGCGCACTCTGGCTGATGGCAGACCTGGGCGTTACGCCCGCCACCCTCCTGACCCTCCTCTTCTTTCTCCTCTGCGGCAGCCTGGTGGTCGTCTCCCTGCTGTACTCCGTCTACCTCTACCGGGTTCTCTTCCTCGGGACACTGGCGATCTCGCTCACCCATCTCCTGAATGCCTACCGTTCGACCGTCCTCGAGCCCCACTGGCTCTTCGGTATCGTCGGGCCACTCGCCGCTATCTCGTTCGCGCTGCTCGGTATCGGGCTGCTCGTCAGGACGAAGGAGGCCCTGCAGTGATCCTGGAGTTCTATCTCGCGGCGTCGCTGCCCCTCTTCTTCCTCCTGGTCTTCCTCGAAGGCGAGCAGCGTCGGATCCTCTCGTTCCTGGTCTGGGGACTCTCCGCCGGGGCGATCGCCTATTACATCAACTACCAACTCTACCTCCTCTTCGCCTCCACCGCCGTCGTCCCCGAGGTGACGATCGCCCCGATCGTGGAGGAGATCCTCAAGGCGCTCCCCCTCTTTGTCCTGCTGCTCGTCTTCGGACGGCAATACTCCAGGGAACTCCTGGTACTGGCGATGGCATCGGGTTTCGGGTTTGCTATCCTGGAGAACTATGTCTTCATCACCCATTACGAGCTCGCGGGGATCGGCTCGATCGTCTATGTGGTGATGCGGGGTATCACCACCTCGGTGATGCACGGGTGCATGACCGCGATCATCGGATACGGGATCTTCCTTACCTACGGGTTCTCGCGCCGCTCCCTGCCCGCGATCCTCTTCGGCCTGTTGACCGTGGCGATCACCGTCCATGCGCTCTTCAACCTCCTGATCGGCCACACCGGCTTCGGAAAGCTCCTCGCAATCGACCTGCCGCTTCTCCTCTTCGTGCTGCTGCTCGTTGTCTACAACCGTGAGGTGCTCTTCCCTGCACCACCCGAACTGATCTCCTGATCAGAGGCCGAACCTGGCTGGGAGTGTCTTCGCCCACGCCTCGATCGCGGGCCGGTCACGTGTATCCTTCGGTGCAGTTGCCGGAACGAACCGACCGATTATCGATACCCGGGCCCATGAGAACCGCCCGCCGAAGAGGGCGAGCGCGACGATAGGAATGCCCTGCCGAACGGACTCGGCGATCGCGTACCCTCGCTCGTCCTGGCGGGGGTTGCCGGCGGCGATCAGGGTACCGGAGAGGAAGAGCGCGACGGGCATCGTCCCGAGCGCCGTCCGGTGACGGCAGAAGAAGGATGGGATGGGGATCAGGACCCGTCCCACGTAGATCGGGCCACCGATCACCACGGCATCGATCCCCTCGAGGTCACCAACTTCGTCTGCATGTCGCAGGAGAACGGTCAATCCATCCCGCTCGAGGGCCCCGGCGATCCACTCTGCGATCTCGTGGGTTGCCCCGTGCCGCGACGCATACGCCACGAGAACGGTTGCCATACGTTCGTAATGCTACTCGGAAGGGGTATCCCTGTCGGATCGGCGTTCGATCACTCGCTCGAAGCGGAACCGGCCGGAGGCAGCGGCGGAGCACCGGGGGCGTACGCCGTGGATCCGACAACAACGAGACCGTCGAACGCCCGGATGCTCCCGGGCGTGAGCGGGAAGTAGGTGGAGTTGCGTCGGCTTCCCGAGCGTGGCACAAGACCCTCGAGCGCCACCCGCGAGGGGGATGGTGCGCCGCGAGTGGGGATGAAGACCGCTTCGTGCGGGCTGGAAAAGAGACGTGCCTCCAGGGTGCCCGCCTCCGGCATCCCGATCCCGTTCTCCTCCGAGATCGCCACCCCCGAACCGATGACGGCGTAACCCTTCCCGAACCGCGCGTTCAGGTATGCTCCTGCCGGCCACCAGGCGAGGTGATGGGGACCAAGCTGCCACTCGGCGCGCTCGCGGGAGAGGTGACTGTTGTGGGCATAGACGAGTATCCGGCCCCGACCCTCTTCCCGCTCGAAGATATGCGCGAGGGTAGACGCCATCATGGCGTCGCGCATCCCGAGCATTCGGACGATCCGACCCCCTGTATCCGATGAACGGGCCGCCTCGGCGTGGTAGCAGAGGAGCCGACGGGCCGACTTTGCGCAGAAGAGGGCCTCCCGGTGCCGATCGCGCTCAGCCCCCGTGGTACAGGCGGGACGCTGGAGCTCGAGCTCCATCACCAGATCTTCGATCCCGGCCCGGAGCATCATCGTCTCGGGGCAGAGCCCCACCGATTGTGACGGGTCGGTCGGTCATCGCCGCGGGGTTCTCCCATCGGGCGTCATCTCCGACGAGGTCTATGAGACGAGCCCGCATCGAATGATCGCCATCCGCCTGATCGAGAGAGTCCAGGTGGTCGAGGGCATGCAGGATGAGGGGAAGCGGGCTTTTCGTATGTGTCATCTCCGTCGGGCTGTCGAAACCGTAGAACCGGAGAGGGACGCGATGGTTCGGATCCCGGTTGTACTCGCGAATCAGCGCCACGAGTTCCCGGTTCGCCTCCAGCCGTCCGAAGCCATGGCTGAAGCCGGTCTCGCAGACCTCATCGAGAGACGCGGAGCTCCTCCCGGTCACGTAATCATCCACGATCCGGCCCCGGAGATAGTCGCTCTCGACCGCGATGGCGGAGAAACCGTGCACCCTGGCCAGCCGGAAGAAGAGACGGTTCCGGAGGACCAGGAGCGCCTCTCCTCCGTGAAGCGCCTCCCCGAGGCCGAGGAGGGACGCTCGTTTCCCCGTCACGGCGATCATGCGATCGGCGGCGGCATCGATGGATGCCTCCCTGTCGAGAGGGAAGGGGGTGGACCGGGCCGCTATCCAGTCGTCCAGGTTACTGAATCGACCACCCCTCACCCTCTCAACTCCGACCGGCCCGCCGTTCCTGTCCCGACCCGGTCCGGCGGTCTCCATCCCCGGGCTCCCCGTGAAGGTTGATCGTGTTGACCAGGTGAAAGAGCCCTGTGAGTTCCATCTCGAGCACGCCCTCCCGGTTCATGCCCATGCTCGTCTCGCCGTCGGCGGTCAGCATGTCAGGACCCCGGACCACGGTCCGTGGCACACCATCGGAAGAGAGGATCGCCTCCGCCTCCCTGTCGTGGACGAGGGCCCGCCCCGGGAGGACCACGACGCGTTCGAGCGCGGCAGGGTCGAGCTCGTGCAGGTCGTCGGCCGTGATCAGGCAGGCGATCTCCTTTCTCACTGCCACGACAGAGGCCGTTCCGCCGAGGCGCTCGAGGAGCGAGGCGAGGAACGGTGCCGCCACCGCGCCTGTCACCACCGATGCCCGACCGGTGAGGCGGGGGAGACGGGCGAGGAGTTCCGGTTCGTCCCGTATCGCAAAGGGCGAACCGAGGGCCGGGTCGAGGAGTGGCGTGCCCGTGATCCGCATCCGGTGCCGGGCGGACAGGTCGCGGACGAGCGCGGCGAAGGACCCGACCGATTGTGGCTCGATCCCGGGTAGCAGGGGTGCGTTGCCCAGGACGAGTCCCTGGTGCGGTTCGTTCGCGAATCGCATCAGGATCAGCCCCCTCGCTCCGGCGTCCTCGAGCCAGGAGGCGGTCTGTTCCAGCACCTCTCCGTCATTGATGCCGGGAAGAACCACGACCGCCGCGTAGAGGTCGATCGCTCCGGCGAGCCGTTCTATCACGGCGAGGGATACATCAGGCGTCGGATCGTGCATGTACCGGCGGCGAAGCCCGGGGTCGGAGGCAAAGACCGTGAACGAGATCTCGGACAGACCATGTTCCACCAGCCGGTCTGCGACGCGGGCGTCATCGAACCCCTTCCCCGAGGTGTATCCGATGTGCAGCGGCGCCTCGATGGCGGCGAGTACCTCAACCAGGTCCTCGAAGGCGGGGTAACAGCTGGGATCGCCGCCGCCGCTGATCGTTACCCGGTCGATCTCTCTGGTGGCAACCTGGAGTTTTGCCAGGGTCTCCTGGGCGACATCGCGGAACGGGCGGAACCCGTCGTACTGCTCGCGGACCATCCGCGTACAGTAGTCACACCCCTTTTTGAACGGGAGGCAGTGCCGGCACCCGAGCGGGGCCGGGTTCCGGACATGTTTGAAGTAACAGTAGGCGCAGAACCCCCGGCAGTCGAGCCCCGGGCGCCCACCGACGTCCACGATCAGCTCGCCCATGGCATGATCTGTCGGCGGGAGGAGGGTAAAGGTTGTCCATCGATCCTCCCCGGACCATGGAACAGGAGATCAGGGGGGCCCGCCCCTCACCGGTTCTGTCGATCGGGATCCCGCACGGAGAAGACGGTTCCAAGTGCCCTGAATGCGTCCTCGATCTCCTCGAAGTTCGGGATATGGTGCTCCCGGAGGATCCGGAGGCCCGCGCGGATGGAGTCCCCACCGGCGAGACAGCCCACGATCATCTTGTCGGTGTGCTCGCTGAACCGTACCACCTCGTTGGCGAGATGCGCCGGGTCCATCGTGGCAGACGGCACCGCAATCACAATGGCGATGTCCCAGAGGTCCTGCCGCCTGATCAGCACATCGAAGACCCGGGCGAACCGGTCCGCACCCGCGTCTCCTATCAGGTCGAGGGGGTTCTGCCGGTTCCACTGCTCCGGGAGAAGCCCGTTCAGCTCGGTGAGGAGGTCGAAAGGGAGATCGATCAGGTCCACCCCGAAGCGTTCCGCATAGTCGGAGGAGAGCACGGCGAGCCCCCCTCCACTCGTGACGACCAGCGCGCGCCTGCCCACCGGATAGCCCTCGGAACCGAGGAGCTCCGCGATCTGGAACGCCTCCGAGAAGGAATCGACCGCGATGACGCCCGCCTGTTCGAAGGCCCCCCGGTAGACCTCGTAGTCGCCGGCGAGGGAACCCGTGTGCGAGGAGGCGGTCCTCTGGCCCCGTTCCGACGCACCGGACTTGAGGACGATCACCGGTTTACGGGCCGCGACCCGCCGAACGATCCGGAGGAAGCCGCACCCGTCCCGGATCTCTTCGACGTACATGATGATCGAACGGGTGTTTGCGTCCTGCTCCGCGTAGTGGAGGTAGTCCTGGAACGTCAGGTCCGCCTGGTTTCCCACGCTGATCACCATCGAGAAGCCTATCTCCTCGGGGAGGGACCAGTCGACCACCATCGTGATCACGGCCCCCGACTGCGAGATGAACGCGATGGTACCGGGCCGGGGGGAGACCGGGTCGAAGGTGGTATTGATCCGGTACGGCGGCAGCATGATCCCAAGGCAGTTAGGCCCGACGATGCGGATCCCCGCCTTCTTCGCGTTCGCAACGAGTGTCTCCTCGAGCCGGGCCCCCTCCTCTCCCGCCTCGCGGAAACCGGCAGATAGGACGACCACGAGCCGGGCTCCCGCATGTCCCGCCTCTTCGATCACACCGGGGACCAGGGGTGCCGGGATGGCGATCACCACCATGTCAACCGGCCCGGGGAGCGCCCTGAGCGATGGATACGCCTTTCTCCCGAGGATCTCGTCCCGCTTCGGGTTCACCGGGTAGAGGTCTCCCTTGAACCGGAGGAGGTTCCTGAACGCGGCGTACCCGACCTTCCTCGGGTCCGTCGATGCCCCCACGACCGCGATCGACCGGGGAAGGAAGAGATCGGGGGGGATCGGATCGGGCTCGATGCAGGGGATCCTGGACGGCGAGTCGTCGGTGTAGATCCGCGCGTCGACGACCACACAACCGGACCCGTAGAGCCGGACCGGGTTGAGATCGAACTCTGCGAGGGCCGGATCGTCCTGAAAGAGGCGGGAAACGCGGCCGATCAGGTCGAGGAGTGCCCCCTCGTCGAGGGGTGGGTAGTCGCGGTACCCCCGGATCAAGCGGTATGCCCCGAGGCGTCGAACCATCCCGGCAACCTCGTCGTCGGAGAGGGGGAGCACCCGGACCACGACGTCTTTGAACAACTCGACCAGTGTGCCGCCGAGACCGACGGTCAGCACCTTGCCGAAGGAGGCGTCCGTCCGCCCCCCGATGATCAGCTCGAACCCGGGTCGGGCCTGGGCAACCACGAGCACCCCCTCGATCCGCGCATCGGGAAGGTGTGCCCGGACGTTCGTGACGATGCGGTCATACGCCTCGCCCGCCTCGCGGGGCGACCCGATCCCCAGCACCACGCCGCCTGCATCGGTCTTGTGGACCACGTCCGGCGAGACGACTTTCATCACGACCGGGAAGCCGATCTCCTCCGCGGCGCGGATTGCACCCTCGCGGTTGTCTGCCCGCATGAATTCCGGCACGGGAACCCCCGCCCCGCGCAGCAACCGGTACGCGCGATCCTCCGGCATCAACGTCTTTACCATTGCGGCGACCTCTACCTGAATCAGGAGACCTGCGAGGGGATAAAAGGATTATGAACGGTCGTTGCGGGGTTCATCCGTAGGTATGACCGGAGGCGACGCGGAGCAGGGCATAGATCACGACCAGGTAGGCGGTGGTCCTGAGTGTGATGATCAGAAGGTCGCTGGTAGCGATTCCGAGCAGGTTGAGCAGATGGGAGAGGGCGAACAGCCCGAAGGCCCCTCCCACCAGTGCCTCGGTGATCCGTCCGCTCTTCCTGTACCCCCAGTATCCCAGGAGCATGATCACCGTCGCGAGTACCAGGTTGACCACGACGACGGGGTTGTAGGAGACGTCCATGCCGTATCCTCGAGTAGTCAAGAGTGACCTCCCGGCATATTATCCTGCCGACCGGCCGAAGGCGTCCGAACCCCTCCGCCTCGGGAACCCACCCGCGCCTCCCGTCCATTGAAGGCACCGTACTCGAAGACGACGCCGCCGTACGAGAGCGTGGTGAGGGAAAGACCGTTCATGAATCCTCCCCCGTGCAGGCAGTCGTTCGATCCGACCATCGGGACCGTGCCGTCGGCGAGCCTCTCACCGAGGGCTGACAACTCGAGGGGAGACCGGTGCGGCGGCGGTAGTCGTCGAGGATCGTATCTCCCGGATGCGGCGGCAACCGGAGGCGTCTTGAGGGCCCTCGAGTCAGACCCCGGGAGTCCGTGCCTGACCTCATGCGAGGTGTCACTCCGCCCGGGGGAAATGAAGCCATGAGGCGTCGTTCGTCCTTCTGGCTGCCTCCGTCACCACGCCACCGTCAGGATCCGATGTCCGATACCACGATCTCCGCCCTGCATGCCCGTCAACGGGATGATGAGCCCGCACCGGAGCAGGAGGTCGTATTCGTCGATCGTCGCCCCCCCCCCCCCATCGAGACTGCGGGAGCATACTGCGGGGCCGAACCTGCGCAGGATGCAAACCGGCAGGTTGAACCACCGCCCTGCCGATACGGTTCCGATGGATCCGGAGTGCATCGCGATCAACCGCACCCTCGACAGTTATACCGTCCTCTACACCCGCCGTGACCTCGACGGTGTCGTCTCCCTCGTCGAACCTGACTTCCAGGGATACGGGACCGGTCCCGACGAAGTCATCAGGAACGCGGACGAGTTCCGGCGGGCTGTCGAACGCGACTTCGCCCAGACTGAATCCGCCACGATCTGCTTCTCGGACCGCCGGTGCACGGTCGAGGGCTCCACCGCCTGGGTCATGGGGGGATGCAGGTTCTCTTTCATCACCGGGAACGGTGAAGGAGAGATGGAGGGACGGTTCACCGCGGTGCTCAGACACTACGATGGGGTCTGGCGTCTCGCCCAGCTCCACCTCTCGATACCCTGCCAGGAGCAGAGCCAGGGCGAATCCTGGCCCTCGGCTAAATAGGACTACTCTTCGTCTTCGGCCTGCTCCCGGGGGAGCACGCGAAGCTCGCAGGCCCGGTCTCCCGTGCAGGCAGCCCGGACGAACCGGAGCGTATACGCAGGGTTCAGCATCTCGACGAGGGGGATCATGAACGCGAGGCACCGATCGGGAAGATACCCGTGGTCGATCTCGACGAGGTCGGCCTCCTCGATGAACGGACAGCGGCGGATCTGGAGGGCGGCGGTCTTTCCCGTATCGTTCACCCGGTCGAACTGGAAGTCTCGCCCGAAGATGGCCCAGGAAAGGGTCGCAAGGGTACCCGCCAGTTCAGCGGGGGTCTTCCGGGGCAGGTGGAATGCGTCGGCGAGGTCACGGGCCTCACGGGCGATCTCGATCCAGATCTCGTGCTCGAGCCCGGTGTATGTCGTCCCGACGACCGGCCGGTAGACGATGTCGTAGAGGAGCGGCAGCTTTGCGAGGAGACGGGAGCAGACCATCCATCGCGCGGATTCGGGGATACGCTCGAGGTCCTTCGGGCTCATCGGACCCTCCCGATACCGTTCCGGGGGTGATCATCCGAATTCATCGTTCAGCGTTACGCGACGAGAAAAGAAAAGTCTGCGGGTGACGCCGGGGGCGAAAAAAGTTCTACCGGGCGAGGCGGAGCGCGTCCTCGATACTGTCGACGTACTCGGTCCTGATCCCGATCTCGGACTCAATGAACTGCTTCGCATCGACCTCTTCGGGCACCCGCTGAATGATGGTGTAGCCGTAATAATCACGGGTCCGCTCGGCATAGCGGATCAGCTGGCTGTTCTCGCGGGGGAGCATAAAGAGTGTCTTTCCCTTCTTCTTCGCCGCTTCTGCCTTCTCCAGCACCCCACCGATCGCCCCGATTCGTCCCGTCTGGTCGATCGTTCCTGTGAGCGTCACGTCGGACCTCACCG
>Ga0116184_10000215_pt1 | contig 74647 bp, 61 predicted proteins | sample AD_JPNNA5_MetaG_FD_89886 | JGI IMG/M metagenome (GOLD analysis project Ga0116184, IMG submission 89886) | Active sludge microbial communities of municipal wastewater-treating anaerobic digesters from Japan - AD_JPNNA5_MetaG | ecosystem: Engineered > Bioreactor > Anaerobic > Digestate | place... | reverse complement strand
GGAGTTACATGATAGTCCATCGATTCAACATGAGCATTGGATTTTGTAAGATCCTGAAAAAAAGTATTGAATATAGATGCATTTATTCCAATATGTCCGAAAGAATAGTTTGTGGCCGTTGGCGGACTTTGCATCAGGAAATCACCCTCACAGTTCCAGAATACTATATTAGCCCCGGCCCAGCCAATATTTATGTCTTTCCAGTAGCGGGCCGAAAGCGGAGCTTTAACATTATCATACAGCGAACCTGTTATCCAGTTTGCATGTGGTTCGCTTGTTGCAAAGGGATTGACTGCTTCACAATTAAGAAATACATTACCTGTTGCGTTTGTGCCCAAAACAAATGAGTGTCTCCCTTTTTGCGAAAAACACCTTTGAACAAGCGAAAGCTGCCCGCTAAGTTGGTATGTAAATCGTCTTGCCCCAGCCCTGATCGATACAGGTTCCCAAGACTCGCAATCCTGCACTGTAATCCATTTTGTCCCATTACCAGCGCTTACAACACTACTTCCAAAATGAAAGGCGCTGATGTTTCGCACCCAGCTGTTTACGGTGTGGGTTAAACTAATGAAATTGAAATAATGGTTTTCATCCGAATAATATTCATCTCCTTCGTAATGCGGTCTGGTTTTGTCATCAAAATTACCACGATCCATATTGCCATAAGAAGTCATCCGGACAGTAGGATTATATTCTGAAATTCCCCTTAAGTTTTCAATCCCTACCTGTTCGAGTCGCCCCTGGTCGTCGTATTTCATTATTTCACCGCCGCCCCAGCGTTTTTCAATAGCGCACAATATTGGCGCATCAACCGTAATTGTGTTGCCCTTAACTTCGGTGATTACTCTGTCCCAGTTGATGTTAAATGGTCTCCATCTGTTTCTTCCGGCTCCAATGCTATCCTCACCAATTTCTTTAATCCATGCCTGATTGCCTATTCGTCTGACCATAATTTTATCTCCGGTTTTAAAGGCTTTTGCAGATACTACATTGAAACTTCGAGCACCAACAGGTACATAGTTGTCGGTGATTATCTGTTTGGTTTCTTCCTGTAGTTTAAGTGCTGTACCGTCGATATTTACAAGCGCCGCTCTTCCGAACGACCTGCCTTGTCCTTCCTTCTGAAGTTTGCCAATCAGAATTGTACCAATATCACTCATTCCTTCACCCCTGAGGACAATTCCTGAAGCTTTAATGTAAATGGGTTTTTCGAGCGGGTAAGTTCCCATTTTCAGGAGTACAACTCCTCTAAATCCAGAAGCATCCGGAGTTAATGCCGAAACCCGATCGATTGCAGCCTGAATATTAACAGAGTTATCTCCAGATATTGGCCAAACGGTTTCTTTAATAGCCACACGCGGAATAGGTACACCTCCGCCTTTATAACCTGCATTTGAGAAATCAGGAATTTTATTACCCAGACTGTCTGATACATAGACCAGTTTACCGTCTGTTCCTGGATATACCAAAGTGGTTGTAGGTGGCAAATCCTGAGCCGAAAGAACAAACCTGCTGACAAAAAATATCAACAAGACAAAAGAATATTTTATTAGTTTTTTCATGATTTACTAGCTTTAAAATTTGTTATAAACCAGCTAAGCTGTTTACATTTTCAATCTGATTAAAATTAGAGTCGGTCTATTTCCAGGACTGGCCTTCAGTAATAACATTCATGACAGCTTCAATGCCTAATCTTTCTTTCAACTGAGTAAGGTAAAGGCTCTTTGGAGTAACATGATAGTCCATCGATTCAACATGTCCGTTGGGCTTTTTGAGATCCTGCAAACCGGCATTAAAAATTACTGCATTTATCCCAATATGTCCGAACGAATAGTTTTTTGCAGTTGGCGGACTCTGGACCAGAAAATCGCCTTCACAATTCCAGAAAACAATATTAGCGCCAGCCCAGCCAATAATGTAATCCCAATACCTTGCTGTAAGCGGAGCTTTTACGTTATCGTATAAAACGCCATTCACCCAATGGTTATGTGGCTCACTTGTGGAATAAGGATTTACTGCCTCGCAATTGAGAAATACATTTCCACTTGCTTCGGCATTCTGAAGAACAAATGAATGTCTCCCTTTCTGTGAAAAACACCTCTGTACCAAACAGAGCTGGCCATTCATCTGGTAAATAAACCTTCTTCCACCCCAACGTTGCGAAACAGGCTCCCATGATTCGCAATCCTGCACCGTGATCCACTTCGAGCCTGCGTTACTTTGGATAACACTTGTGGCAAAGTGGAGTGCACTGATGTTCCTGATCCAGACATTTTTTGCGTTGGATATTACAATAAAGTTACTTACATGATTTTCATCCGAGAAATACTCTTCGCCCTGATACTGAAATTTAGGGTCTAACTTGTCACGGTCCATGTTGCCATACGTCTTCTGTCGGACCGAAGGGTTATATTCTGAAATACCACGAAGGTTTTCTATCCCTGACTGCTCTATACGCTCATCGGTGTATTTAAGAATCTCGCCTCCGCCCCAGCGCGCATCAACAGCCGTGAAAATGGTTACGTCAGTGGTAATTGTATTTCCTTTGATATCAACAATAACTCTGTCATAAGTAATGTTAAAAGGCCTCCATTTGTTCCTGCCTGCTGAAATACTATCTTCTCCAATCTCCTTTATCCAGTCCTGGTTACCAATTCTCCTAACCAGGATTTTGTCACCTACTTTAAATCCCTTGGCCGAAGCCACATTGAAACTGCGAGCACCAACCGGTACATATTTATCCGTGATAATTTGTTTTGTATCTTCCTGCGGAGCTATCGCTTTGGGGCCGCTTATATTTACAAGTCCGCCTCTGCCATAAGCTTGTCTGTCTTTTGGTATTTTGCCTATGAGAATGGTACCAATTTCACTCATCCCTTCTCCCCGGAGTACTACGCCGGAAGCCTTTATGGTGATTGGTTTTTCAAGTTCATAAGTACCCATTTTTAAAAGAACAGCCCCTCTGAAGCCTGAAGCATCTAACGGAAGGGCTGAAACCTTGTCGATTGCTGCCTGAATATTTGCTGAGTTATCTCCCAAAACAGGCCAAACAGTTACTTTGTTGGCAACATAAGGAATCGGAACACCTCCGCCTTTATATCCGGCATTCGAGAAATCAGGAATTTTATTACCCAGACTGTCGGCAACATATACAAGCTTGCCGTCAGTTCCGGGATATACCAAAGTTGTTGTCGGTGGAATATCCTGAGCTTTTATTAAAGCAACAGCTCCCAAAAACAATATTGGAATTAGAATCAGTTTAACAGATTTCATCAGTATATAATTTTGATTTTAAAGGTCTGATAGCCTGTCCCGCCTAAGCGGGAGAACCCACATGATTGAAAATTACATACATACGTGTTTGTGTATTTAATACATGTGGGTTTCATCTTTTTAGATTTTTCAGATTTCTAATTATCATCCGAGCCAATGACATTTTTAACTGCCTGTTCGCCAAGTCTTTCTTTTAACTGAGTAAGATATAAACTTTTTGGTGTAACATGTTTATCCATCGATTCAACATGGCCGTTTGGTTTCGTTAAATCCTGCAATGCGGCGTTAAATGATACTGCGTTTACACCGATATGTCCAAAGGAATAGTTTGCAGCCGTTGGCGGACTTTGAATCAGGAAATCACCCTCGCAGTTCCAAAAGACAGTGTTCGCTCCTGCCCATCCCATAACAAAGTCCCAATACCGGGCTGTTAATGGTGCCTTCACATTGTCGTAAAGTATACCATTTACCCAGTAGCCATGAGGTTCACTGGTAGAGTAGGGATTGATGGCTTTACAGTCAAGAAACACATTACCACTAGCAGTGGCGCTTTCCCCTGCAAAAGAGTGACGGCCTTTATAGGATAAACATCTTTGAACCAGACTTAACTGGCCATTCAATTTGAATGTAAAACGCCTGCCACCTGCCCGGACCGAAACAGGTTCCATAGAAATGCAATCCTGAACAGTAATCCATTTAGCTCCGCCACTTGTTATCACAGCGCTATAAGCAAAATGCAAAGCAGTTACATTTCGCGCCCAGGCATTTTTAACATTTGTAAAACTGATAAAATTATAGTAATGGTTTTCGTCAGAGTAATATTCGTCTCCCTGGTATTGGTACTCTTTCGCCAATTTGTCGCGATCCATGTTTCCGTAGGTTGTGGTTCTTACCGTTGGATTATAATCCGATATTCCACGCAAGTTTTCAATACCTGACTGCTCAATGCGATTATCGTTGTATTTTATTAGTTCGCCTCCTCCCCAGCGTTTATCGATGGCCGTAAAAATGGGTGCATCAACCGTAATGGTGTTTCCATTGATATTAATAATTTCGCGGTCATAATTGATATCAAATTTCCAGGCTCTGCTGTTGGCTATTTCATCCTTCATCTTCAATTCTTTAACCCAGGCTTCATTGCCATATCGTTTAACAATCACTTTATCGCCTTTTTTAAAGCCCTTGGCAGATTTCACATTAAAACTAACAGCCCCAAAAGGGACGTAATCATCAGTAATTGATTGCTTGCTGTCTTCTATCAGTTCTGTTCCATTTTCTGCTCCAATGTTTATCATATCGGGTCTTCCGAATCGTTCCCTGCCAGTTGCATTTGGATCCCGGGCAGGCAAAACGCCATAAAGAATGGTTCCGATATCACTCATTCCTTCACCGCGTAGAACGACACCAGAAGCTTTAATGTATAAGGGTTTTTCGAGTCTGTAAAATCCCATTTTAAGCAACACCGCACCCCGAAATCCGGAAGCATCCAAAGGAAGCGATGAAACCTTGTCGATTGCAGTCTGAATGTTTGCTGAGTTGTCTCCCACAACGGGCCACACGGTTACTTTATTCGGAACGTAAGGTATAGAAACCCCACCTCCCTTGTATCCGGCATTTGAAAAATCCGGGATCCTGTTACCAAGGCTGTCAGCGATATAAACAAGCTTGCCGTCAGGACCGGGGTAAACCAGGGAGGTAGTTGGAGGAATATCTTCAACAGCAGTCCCGTTGCTCAGGACTGAAATTCCTGCACCGGCAGATCCGGAGGAGTCATTATTACCGGCAAATACGTTGAAAAAGATCATCAACGCGGTAAAAGACATAACAAGAGTTTTCATGGTTGATATAATTTTAAGTTAACATATGAACTGTACAGAATATAAATAATTGGAAGATCCCGAAAAGTACAGCTTTTAATCATCCTGATATCTTTCTTTTTCTTCACAAGACTTTAAACAGATGATAAAAGTAATTATTTCAGAATTATTATTAGTGTAATTAATACATTTATTTTCTGAACCTTCTTCACATCTTAATTGTTATTGCTATTATTGTATACTTAAACAAGCAAATATGGAAGATATTGAAATCTGTCACTGCATGGGCATCATGAAAAGTGAAATTGTAAAAGCTATAAAGGATAAAGGACTGAAAACAGTTGAGGAAGTCCAGGATGAAACCACAGCCGGAACCGGGTGTGGCGGGTGCATACCCGATATAGAAGATATCCTTAAGGAAATTAATAAATAACTTAATCATGGGAAACAATGAATTTGAAAAGGGGAAGAAATTCTCCTATGCTGATTCTATTGCTTATGCTGAAAAGGCTGTTGTAAGCAAGCATGTACTTAAAAAGGAAACCGGGAATATCAGTCTGATGTCATTTGACAAAGGGGAAGGACTGACCGAACACACCTCGCCTTTTGACGCTGTGGTACAGATAGTTGACGGTAAAGCCGACATAATCATAAATGGTGTCTCCCATATCCTTGAAGCTGGTGAGACAATCATTATGCCTGCAAATAATCCTCATGCCCTTAAGGCAATTGAGAGGTTCAAGATGGTACTTACAATGATCAGGAGCAGTTAGAACAAAGTTCCTGAACAAAATCCTGGTGTGGTATAAATGAATAGCCATAGAGATCCCTCACTCGCCAATCTTTCACAAACTCAGGGAAGATTCGTTTCGATGAAACCCTTTATGGTATTTGGGGAATGGAAGGAGATTCTTCACTCGTCAATCCTTCGCAAACTCAGGGAAATTCGTTTCGATGAAACCCTTTATGGTATTTGGGGAATGGAAGGAGATTCTTCACTCGTCAATCCTTCGCAAACTCAGGATTGACTCATTCAGAATGACACGGCTTCTTTAGGGACACGGGAGAATGAGGCGGGGCGTTTTGATTCAAATTTTTTTCTTTGTAACAGCTTTCTGCCAAAACGCCCCGCCTCATTCCCCCTACCACTCACAAAAGTACCCTGTCATTCCGATCCCGATTCATCGCGAGAGGAATCTCCCTCTTGTTACGGTATCCTACATTTGTAAATCTTGTGTGACAATAGGAAAACATTCCTTGAATATTTCATGGTTCAGGTATTTCTTTTTATTTGTCTTATTCTAACTTTGTTAATACAAAATCCGAAACCATGACAAATAAAGATCAATCTCTGAATTACTACGGCATCTCACGCCGCCGCTTTTTAAAGCAGACTACAATCCTTGGGGCAGCAGCAACTGCCGGCATCCTGCTGCCTCGTAACGGTTATGCAGCCTTATCCGATGTTTTCCCTGTTGTTGAAACAACATACGGGAAAGTCAGAGGAATGAACACTGCAGGAATAAAAACTTTCCGTGGCATCAGATATGGTGCAAGTACTGCCGGAGCTAACCGTTTTATGCCACCTGTAAAACCTGCCAGATGGAAAGATGTATACGATGCCTTTGCCTATGGACCGGCAGCACCTCAAAAGCCCGGCAATCCGACTGATCCCTATGCCCATTCTGTCAACTGGGACGCACATGTAAAGTCAGGGATAAGTGAGGATTGTCTTTTCCTCAATGTATGGACCCCCGGCTTAAATGATAATGGTAAAAGACCGGTTTTCTTTTATATCCACGGAGGTGGCTACACAGACGGATCGGGAGGAATTACATTCGATGGCGATCCGATGGCACGACTGGGTGATGCAGTTGTTGTGACAGTCAATCACAGGCTCGGTCCGATGGGTTACCTTGACCTGGGAAAAGTAACTGGTTCTCCCAAATTTGCTTATGCTGCCGTAGCAGGTATGCTTGACCTGGTTGCAGCACTTGAATGGGTAAGGGATAATATTTCAGTATTCGGAGGGGATCCGGGAAATGTCCTGATATTCGGACAGTCCGGAGGAGGTGCAAAAGTATCAACCCTTATGGTAATGCCATCAGCAAAAGGATTGTTTCATAAAGCCCTTGTCCAGAGCGGCTCCACTCTTTCTCTCGGTTCAAGGGACCGTAATACCGGCCAGACAGAAAAACTCTTGTCCGAACTCGGAATCAGTAAAACAAAACCGGAAGATCTTCAGAAAATCCCATGGGATACCATCATCGAAGCTAAATCAAACACCTCATTCAGCCCTGTTGTTGACGGGGTGGTAATTCCAAAAGATCCTTTCGATCCCGAGGCTCCTGAGATCTCAGCTGATATACCAATGATTGTGGGATATACCCGGGAAGATTCAGGCATCAGGAATTTTTCCGGAGCTGAGCTTGATGAGGAAGGATTGATCAAATGGATCAATGAAACCTATAAGGAAAATGCAAATCTGGTACTGACTACGTACAGGAAAGTATATCCTAACGCAACTCCTGTCCAGGTCCAGGCACGTATCAGAACGGATTCTGCTACCCGTGAACGTGCTACTATGATGGTAGAGAGGAAATCCAGACAAAAAAGAGGTAAAGCATACCTTTATGTTGTCGAATGGCCTTCCCCGGCTTATGAGGGACGCTTTGGAGCAGTTCATGGGGTTGATCTCGGACTGGTGCTCGGAAATCCGCGGAACCTTATTGCAGGAAATACTCTCGAAGCCAGAAAAATGGCGGATATTGTCGGATCGACAGTTCTGGCATTCGGTAAAACAGGAGATCCAAACTGCGATAAAATCCCATACTGGCCGGCTTACGATACAGAATCAAGGGCTACAATGATTTTCAACCTTGAATGCAGGGTTGAAAATGATCCGACAAGGGAACTGAGGTTGCTGTGGGAGAAGGTGTATTAGAGTCTTCTAGTCTTCTAGTCTTCTAGTCTTCTAGTCTTCTAGTCTTCTAGTCTTCTAGTCTTCTAGTCTTGGAGGCCTGGAGTGTCAGTAAAGATTTTTTTAAGGGATGATCTCTCATTCTCTGTGAGGGAATCCATTTCCTCAATAGCCTGATGGATCTTTGTCTTGAAATTCCAGCAGGTCATCTGCCGGAGTGATAACCTTCTTGCCAGTTCATAGCTTGAAATATCCTCTTTCCCCTTGCAGACATTATATGCTATATAAAATGCCTTATGTAAGGGAAACTTACAGTTGTGGAAAATTGTACCGGCTGCTGCCGATTCTTCAGATTTGCACCTGGTACAACGACGGGAATATAGTGTCTTCCCCGGGCAATAATTATCATTACCACATTTCCTGCATTTAAAGCCATGCTCCCATTTTACTTCCGCAAGAAATTCCAGGCATCTTTCATCACTGCTGAAAAGCTCCTCAATCTCTTTCTCTGATAATTCTTTTTTGAAAATCACTCCCATCTCAGGAATATCTTACTGCAAAGATAAAAAAATAGTGATATTAAAAAGATTTATGGTGATACTATTGCGATTTATAGATTTTTTAATTTATCTTTGCAGTGAAAATTGATGGATAAAAACATATGGATTCAAATACATCCCTGAAAGCAAAACCGAAAACAGTAAAGGAATTCCTGAGATCAAAGTACTTCTGGAAACCTTTTATTGGTATAATTGCAGGCGGACTGGTTGGGTTCCTTTATTATTATTTTATTGGCTGCACCTCAGGGACCTGCCCCATTACAAGCAGTCCGTACGGAAGTGTATTCATGGGTTCGCTTCTGGGATTTTTAATTACAGCCTGACCTATAACGTAGAAATCAATATATCTTCAGTAAAAAGCTAAAAGTCAAATGGATCTTAAAGAAATTGATAAAAGATATAGTTCCCTTGCAGAATCATCCTGTTGTCTTTCCTGCGGAGGGGCAATAAATTATTCTGAACCCTCAGAAGGAGAAGTATGCGTCGATCTTGGCAGCGGCCGGGGAACCGATGCGCTCCGACTGGCTGAGAATGTCGGAGAAGATGGATTTGTATATGGCGTGGATATTTCAGAAGGAATGCTTTTGAAAGCCAGGTCCACAGCGGAAAGACTCGGGGTGAAAAACGTAAAATTCATCCATAGTCCGCTTGAAAAGATCATTCTTGAAGACTCTTGTGCTGACCTGGTGATCTCCAACTGCACTATTAACCATTCGTCGGATAAGCTTGCCGTATGGAAAGAGATCTTCAGGATCTTGAAAAAAGGAGGCAGGTTTGTTGTAAGTGATATTTATTCTGTCAGCCCCGTGCCGGACAAATACAGGAACGATCCTGTTGCTGTTGCAGAATGCTGGGCAGGTGCTGTAACAAGAGACGAATACATCCGGCATCTTGAGAAAGCAGGATTTACTTCTGTCAGGATTATAGAAGAATCGGCTCCGTATGAAAAAGGCAGTATTAATGTATGCAGCTGGACAGTTGCCGGACAAAAACCTTCCGGAAAATGCAACTGCGGGGATCATGAGTCAGGAAGTAAAAATGAAGTAAATTTTACCAATTAAATAATACAGAAAATGAAAAGTCTTATCAGAAACAAAGCGAACCAGTTAAAGGCCAAAGTAGCACAGTGCTGCGCAAAGATCTCCAAAACTGTTGCAGGCTGTCACGATTAACAGACTGATCACAGCTGATCAATGTATCGTTATCTTTCCATGGCAGCCTTAAAAGATTCATTGTGGACAGTACCGAAAAATGATATTTTCAAAATATAATATAACTTCCGGAATCAGGGATTCAGAGAATTACTTTATTGTGAATCTGCTCTCAGGCAACGCCGACATACTGACACCTGAGGATGCAGAAAAGATAAGGGCTGCCAGGGAAGGAAAAGATATAATCGATAATGAGTTCAAAAACGATCTGATTGATAAAGGATACCTGATCAACCAGGCTGAGGAATCAAAGGAATACCGCCGTAAGTATCTTGATTTCCTCGATTCCCGCGATAAAGATGAAATCCAGATTTTCTTCGTTACAAACTACAGCTGTAATTTTGCCTGCCATTATTGCTATCAGGATCAGTATGATCATCCTTCAAATAAGCTAAGCAGAGAAGTCGTTGATGCCTTTTTCGATTATGTAAATAAGGAATTTGCAGCCCGCAAAAAATACATAACAATCTTCGGAGGAGAGCCACTGCTTAACACTCCGGTGCAGAAAGATATAATCGGATATATCATTCAGAAATCAAATGAAGCTGGTCTGTCTCTCTGCTTCGTGACAAACGGTTATTTTCTTGAAGAATATATTCCTTTATTGAAGAAAGGAGATATAAGAGAGATCCAGGTCACTCTTGACGGAACCGAATCAGTTCATAATAACAGGCGTTTTCTGAAAGGCGGAGGCGGAACATTTGAAAAAATAGTAAAAGGCATTGATAAAAGTCTCGAAAAAGGGATCAATATCAATCTTCGTATGGTAGTTGATAAAAAAAACATCGATAACCTTGCAGATCTTTCCCGTTTAGCAATGGAAAAAGGATGGACTGCCAGTCCTCTTTTTAAAACACAGCTGGGAAGGAATTACGAGCTGCACCATTGTCAGTCATCACCTGATAAGCTTTTTGACAGGATATCCCTTTATGAGAAGATCTATGAGATGATAAAAATTCATCCCCATATCCTTGATTTTCATAAACCTGCCTACTCAGTTTCAAAATACCTTGAAGAGAATGGGGAACTCCCCGGGCCTCTTTTTGACTCCTGTCCGGCGTGCAAAACTGAATGGGCATTTGATTATACAGGTAATATCTACTCATGTACAGCAACAGTCGGAAAAACCGATGAATCCCTCGGAACTTTCTACCCGTCAGTTACAAGGAAAGAAGAAATTATAGATAACTGGGAATCAAGGGACGTAACTTCGATTGCTGAATGCAGGGATTGCTCCGTTCAGCTAGCCTGCGGAGGAGGTTGCGGTTCGGTAGCTAAAAACCGTACCGGGAATATTTGTTCTCCTGACTGCCGGCCTGTAAAGGAGTTAATGGAACTTGGTTTTTCACAGTATTTCAGATCAATATAATAACAATAAAATGAAAGAGATAACCGCATCCGAATTTGACAATGAAGTCCTGAAAGGTGGGAAAGTAGTCGTTGATTTCTATTCCACGGAATGCCCTCCCTGCGAAGCACTGGCATCAAAATTTCAGAATTTGTCGGAATTATACGGACATGACATAAAATTTCTGAAAATATTCCGTCAGGGAAACAGAAATCTTGCCGAAGCTCTCGGAGTGAAATCATCCCCTACACTGCTTTTCTTTGAAGATGGTAAAGAAACAGGCAGCAGACTGACAGGTGGAATTAAAAGAAGCGAAATAATCAAAAACCTTGATTCATTGATTTCTCCTGAAAGAGTCAGAGATATTAAATCCCGGATTAAGCCATCAGTATCAGAATTTGATGTTATTATTCTTGGTGCCGGACCTGGTGGATTAACTGCAGGACTGTATCTGTGCCAGTCTAAAATAAACACTGTACTTGTCGACCTTGCTTTGCCGGGCGGGAACGTTGCAAATACTCACCAGGTTTCAAATTATCCGGGTTTTATTGAACCGCTTCCCGGTTATCTGCTGTCGCATAATATGAGCGAACAGACAAAATTGTGCGGCACTGTTTATAAGGTCGCAGTCGATGTAACAAGTATAGATCTGGAGAAGAAAGAAGTTGTCATTGATGAATATGAGACCCTGAAAGCCAAAAGGATCATAATAGCTACCGGAACTACGCCTAACAACACAGGGGCAACCGGTGAGAAAGAGCTAAGAGGGAAAGGCATTTCATATTGCGCTACCTGCGATGCAAAATATTACGATAATAAGGAAGTCCTTGTGATTGGCGGAGGTAATTCAGCCGTTGAAGAATCTGAATTCATTTCAAGGTTTGCAAGTAAAGTGACTATAATTCACCAGTTTGATAAGCTCACAGCAAACAGGCAGGCTCAGGAAAAAATATTCAAAAATCCGAAAGTGACCTTCCTGTACGATAATGAGCCCAGAGAATTCAGGAAAGAGGGTGACAGGATAGTTACGATAACGGAGAATATCAAGACAGGAGTAAGATCATCGCTTGAAAGTGACGGTGTTTTTATTTTCATTGGAATGAAACCAAATACTGACCTTTTCAAACAAAAGCTGGAAATGGATAAATGGGGATTCATTAAAGCTGACGAGGATATGAGGACAAATATCCGAGGAGTATATGCTGTCGGTGATGTTATTAGCAAGAAGTACAGGCAGATTACAACTGCAGTTGCTGACGGCACAATTGCAGCAATGGCTATTGCAAAGGAACTTGAGTAAGAAAATACGAAGGCAAAAACATTTTAAAGCTCCGTTGATTAAGCTAAATACCACTGGAAGTTCGATCACCTCTAATTTTTCATCATGACGGATACAGAGATTATCCGGGCTATCCTACAGGGAGAAAAAGAAAAGTACCGGTTGCTGATGGAAAAATATCAGCCTTTGGTTTTCCGTACCTGTCTGGGATTCGTTCATTATAAAGATGATGCCGATGATCTAACCCAGGAGGTCTTCATTCAGGCATATCAGTCACTATCCGCCTTTAAAGGGGAATCAGCATTTTCCACCTGGCTTTACAGGATAGCCATTAATGCATCATTGAACAGGATAAGGCATAGCAAAAAGAAATCAATCTTACAATACTTTAAAAATATTTCAGGGGTAGAGAAAGATCCTGAGGAAATATTTTTATATGAGGCGCCGGAAAACCCCGAAGAGATCCTGATCAGGAAGGAGCATTCCGACTGGCTTGGTAAAGCGCTTGACAGCCTCCCTGAAAGTCAAAGGAAAGCTATAGTCCTCAGCAAGTATGATGATCTTCCCCAGAAAGAGATAGCAGAGATCATGAACATTTCAGAAGGTGCTGTTGAAGCGCTTATACAGAGGGCAAAAAAGAACCTCCGTGAAAAATTATCATCAGATAGTAAAAAAATGATTAACAGCGTAGGAAAAAAATAAGTTTTGTTTCTAACCATAAAAACCATTAAAATGAATTGTAAGTTATGTCAGGAAAATTTGGATGCATATCTGGAAGGGATCCTTCCCTCAGATATGAAAACTCAGCTTGAGTCTCACATTAAGGAATGTGAGGCATGTAATCAGATGTACAGGATTCAGGTCCTCGCCGACAGGGTAATTGGTTCTGAAAAAGAACTGGAACCCGATCCATTCCTTATAACGAGAGTGATGGCAAAGATCGGAAACAGGGAAATCTCAGGGTACAGATCCGTGGACATATTTACCAGGATCCTAAGGCCGGCTCTGATGACCTTATCCCTGGCTGCAGCAGTATTTCTGGGTATTATGATCGGTAATTTATCACTGCCATACAACAATACAAGGATAATTCCTGCAGAACTGGCAATGATAGATGATGCTTCTCTGGAATCAGTTGATAACCTTTCAAATGAATAGGAGGAGAACCATGAGAACTGAGAACACAAAAAGATGGATGATATGGACAATTGTTATCCTGGCGGCGATGAATGTCGCTATGATTGTAACCGTTCTTTACAACCGTCGACAGGTTGCAGAAGTATTGAATGTACAACAAAACCGGGAAAATGAGTTCGTGAATTCTTCGTCAAGGTTCAGCGGACGATACTTCCGCGATCAGCTCAGTCTCAGCAGAGATCAGATGTCAGAGTTTTCCCGCTTCAATCCGGAATTCAGACAACAGGTACGGGAGATAAATATCAGGTTAGCTGAATTAAGACAGCAGATGCTGAATGAATTGTCTGCCGAAGGAAGTAATACAACCAGATTAAATACCCTGGCTGATTCCCTTGGATATCTGCATGCCGATCTGAAAAAACTTACATATGGTTATTACCTTGATTTTAAAAACATTTGCGATAAGCAGCAACAGGAAAAACTTGAACTAATGTTCAGGGATATGTTCGCCACAGATATTCCGGCAGGACCAAATGGAATGAGAGGTCAGCGCAGAAGAGGTCGTGGCGGCAGATTTATTAACTAAGTAATTATTAATTAAATTTTATGGTTATGAAAACAAAACTTTTTATTACAGGACTGGCTTTAATAGCTTTAACAACAATGGCTTCTGCACAGCAGAACAATGCATCACAGGCTCAAAAACAGGCAGCTCAGCCGGAAAGGGGAGCTTACGTTGATGCCGATAAGAATGGTATCTGTGATTATTATGAAACTAATGGCAGTTTTAACAGGGGTGGACGGAGAAATGGTGCTGCTTCTGCAACACCCGGAAGAAGAGGCATGGCTGCCGGCCAGGGCAGAGGAATGAGATCGGTTCAGGGACGTGGCATGGGTCCCGGCCAGGGTCGTGGCACAGCTCCCGGAGGAAGAAACTATGTCGATGAAAATAAAAATGGGATCTGCGATCTGAAGGAAAACGTTCAGAAGTAAAATTTCTTATCAATATCCTCCTAATTATCGCGTGGTTTTTTCCCGAATTGCATCTTCATTGAAATACCGGCGTACCTTAATCTGAGGTCAAGACTGGTAAGGTCACTGACAGGCACCTGCAGGAATGGTTCAATAAGCAGAGTGCCTGTTTTACTATATGGAAATGAATATCCGGCTGACAAATTGGCCAACCCGAAAAAATCCGCACGTCTTAATGCCCCATAATCGTTCTCTACTCTGACAGTTGAATAATTTGTTTCGTAAGATAACTCATCGGTCGTTGAATTATAACTTTCTTTTGTGTATTTATTAACGAAATCAACCTTGAATTGCTGGCTGAGATATATCATTGATGAAGCTCCTGCAGATACATAAAATACTGAACGCTTCTTTTCAACAATCCTGAAAACTAAATTCAGCGGCACCTCCATAGCCAGCATACTGAACTGCCCTTCAGATGAATAAAGACTGCCGTTAGTGCCATCGTTTAATGATATAGGATTATTGATTCCAGTAGGGATGCTCCCGTTATCGAGCACAAATGACTGCATGGCAAGTGCAAGCCCCGGTCTGATAGAAATCTTCTTTGTGAGCTTCTGATCGAGATATAACCCAACTGATAATCCGGACGCCGGAGAAGCTTTCCCTCCGCTCTGCGCTGATAATCCCGATAAACCTGCCATAAGTATCCTCCCTCCGTAACGACTTCCAGTTTCTTTTTCTGACCTTTGAGAATCATTTGTCTCTAAACCGGTTGTAAGGGTTTCTGATATTAAGTTATGCAATGGCTTGCCTGATATTCCGGGATCAGGCAAAACAGTTATTGTTGAAGGGATCATAAACCTGCTTTCAGTATCTTCCTGAACAATGATGTATTCCTCACTCAATACTACCGGTTCTGATATTGAATTAGCAGTTGAACTGGTCTGCCTGGTCTCTGTTGTTCTCAGCTCAATACGCTCCTTCCTGCTAAACGGTTCTGCTTTCTCAATAATGACCGGAACAGGAGTTTTCTTGCCTTCATTGAGTAGTCCAATTTCTTCAGCCTCTTGTACTGCAGACTCATTTCCGGAAATCAATCCCCTGGCACTATGCTTCGTTGTGACTTTGTAAGTAAAAAAGATCCCAAGCCCGATTATCAGAAGCACTGAAGCAGCACGTGCCCACAGTGGTATGATTACTGCACGCCTGCGCTGGCCTTTTTGCCTTACTACAAACGAATTCCATCCTTCATCAGCAAGATGATCGGCATTGAAGCTGCTGAAAACCTTTTCAACATTTTCCTTGAATATGTCGTCAAAGTGCTTCATTACTAATCCCGGAATTGAAATTCCTTTTATAAAGATCCCTTAGCATTTTTTTTGCTCTCGAAAGGTTTGATCTTGAAGTTGATGTGCTGATTTGAAGCATCTGCCCTATTTCCTCATGAGTATATCCCTCAATCTCAAACAGGTTGAAAGTAACCCTGTAGTTATCAGGCAGCTTACTGAAGAGAGAGAGGATATCGTTTGCCGATAATTCAGCACTTATTGAAGGTTCTTCAATCTCCGTTGATTCAAGATCACTTATTTGCAGATGCGATACATGCTTTGAGTTCCTCCTGTAATTGTCAATAGCCGAATTGACAACTATCCTTCCATACCACGACCGGAATGATCTCGAACCATCGAATTCTTCAATATTGTCCAGCACTTTCATATAACTGTCGTTAACGATCTCCATAGCCTCATACTGGTCTCTTGTGTATCTTATACATACCGACATTGCGAATGAGAAATAGCGTCTGTAAAGAAGTTCCTGTGCCCGGGACTCCCCTTCTGAACAACGCCTGATAAGCTCAAGGTCCGATAATGTTCTGTCATCTTCAGCACTCCTTCTCATTCCTGCCATCCATATTAAGCTTCATCAAAATAACTTAATTTAGATGGTCTTATTACTGATTTACTCATAATTCTTATTAACGGAAGATAAAACCTAATTGAATCTCAATCCGGTTAAAATTGGTGACAAGTTCATTAGTCATATCTTCCACCCAGTTATTCACGCGCCTGTAAATGATCTTTTGATAACGATAACCGACACCAATATTTACAGCATTCCTGCGCCATGAAGCGAGTTCGATACCTGCTCCTGTATTGAACATAAATCCTCCTCTTGCTTCAGGATAATAACCATAGTAATAATATTGTCCTTCCTCCCTGTCTCCAAACGCGAACGAATATCCACTCTTCAGCCAAACAAACGGAGACAAACGGGTTTTGAGAGGATAATATCTCAGATCAGCATATAATGGCATAACTGCCACATCGAGCTCTTCCAGCCCGGTTCCGAGTCCGAGACTTAACCCGTTCCGAAACCGGTATCCGTTTGAGAAGTGGAAGCTCATATTGCCAACATTTTCTTCATCGTTACGGCCTGTAAGTGCCGATGCCGAAACCCTTACCCAATAGCCATGCCTGTCGATAAAAGGTTTTTCAATTCCACTTGCCGGTACTGTGTATGATATCTCTGATTTTTTAAGTGTTACAATCTGCGGCGACGTTATTCGCAGTTTCAGGTAGTCTGAGGAATCGACAAGGATAGTGCCCGTTATCCGGGAACCACCGTCAAACACTACTGTCTGTCTGTCACGCTTTTGCGCTGAGAGAGTGACAGTCAATGCAAACAGGACAACTACTGCTGATATCCTTTTATTGTTCATATTCTACTTTCCATCATCAGTTATCGTAATTTGACTTATCTGTACGATGTTAGACGGATCAGAATAATCGTACTGGTATATACCATCTTCTCCTATAAGCATCAGAACCCCATTCATTGGTATGACATCGAAGGCAAAGAAATCGGGATAATGCGCCAGTTTATTATTTATGATATCAAGCGGATCAGATCTGTCATAGATTTTCAGTCCTGCTGAACCATCACATATGAAAAGAAGATTACCGTCTATTCCGAGTCCGTGCGGGTTGTACATAGGATAAGACTTCACCAGGAAAGGAGCTGTTATTGATGATATATCGATAACCTCGAGAAGGTTCTGTCCGTTGGCACATCTGTTTCCTGTACGAAGTGTAACATAAGCGTATTCCCCGTCAGCAACAACCGGGTCGCAGGCGGTTATATGGTCATAATGTGATATCTGTTTTGGTTTTGTAGCATTTGTAACGTCGTATATCAGCATGCCGGTAGTTGTACCAACAAACATTTTTTCCCCAAGCATGAAAAGTGTTTCCATATTGCGTGATACATCCAGGCTGTCCACAATATTCATCTTTTCAGCATCTTCAACATCTACAGTCTTAAGCATCCAGGGATGTGCAATCACATGCAGATACTTATCATTGAGCATGAATCTAGCCATCGAACCTGCAACTCCGGCTCCTGCCGACCAGTTAGCACCAGCATCATTGGCAGACATTAATAACATCTCACCCCTGTATAACCATCCACCCCAGGTGCTTCCCGGTTCATACTCTTCAGTTACTGTCTCTACTTTCCAGTCTATAATTACACCTTCTGATTTATCGACCATAGCATAAGGATACCATTTGTCGCCTTCCGGGACAACCTCTGGAAAGATGTTTTCAATCCTGCTGATTTCTACCGGGTTATTAATGTCAGAAATATCTATAGCAACAAGATCTATAAAGCTGTCGGCAAATAGAATATTTCCCTTTATAGCCATGTCAACATTTCCCATGATCTCGTAAAAGGCAACCTTCTCCGGATTTGCCGGGTCAGAGTTATCGATGACATGTATACCTTTGCCTACCTCGTTGACAAAAAGGTAATTATCTTTGAAATAGATCTTCCCTGGATTGGTGATCTCAGTTGCCTCGCCCTTGCTGAAGCTGTTCCGGAATTCAGTGAAAGGCATGTAAACAGGTACGTTTGCCTTATACGTCACCCTCTCAACAGTCTTGTCCATACAACCGCTTAACGAAGCGGCCAGTACCATGAGAACAATGGATGTTTTAATAATAGTCTTCATATTCATTTATATTATTTAAGTTTCGCAAGTGGTTCCAGGAATGTTGTATTAGAGCACCTTACAATCCAAAGAGCCATTAACCATAAAGCGGTAGAAAACATCCTCCTTGCACGAGAGAACCTTAAACATGATGGATTCAGAATAATGAAAAACGTTGCTGACCATGTATTAAGGAAACAACAATAATAGCTATAACACCGGTAACAGTGTGAATTTGCAGTTGTCATTACTCTCAAGTTACAGGATTTACGGTTTATTTTCAGATGCTGGGAAATATACATTATGCTGTTAATTGCATTTGGGTTCTCATTCTCCGGAAAAAACTATTGATCTCAGAGAAAAAATTCATACCTTTATTACTATGCATTGGGATCAGTTATTTTTTTTGGCTAATTTAAGTATGCTGATTTTCAGAGATATCTGAAAAATTCCAGTACTTTCTTATGTCATAATCTTACCGTATCTTACCTGCGAAACTTCAATGAAATTAATGTTTAATTATTAATTTTTTAGTTAATGTCATCCTGCCATTACTTATCCTTATAAAATAATTTCCATCTTTTAAGTTTCTTATTGGTATGGCGAATTTGTCACCAAAATATTTTTTATTGATCATTGTTGTGCCATACATATCAAAAATGATAACATTATGCTCTTGATCAGATGTGCTTGAATCTAATTCTGGATTTTCACTTATTGTAACAGCTACCTCATCAGAAGCCGGATTTGGACTTAAGGAGAAGTAATCTCCCATGATTAAAAAACCAGAATAATCAACAGTGTTGCTTGTTCCACATGAATTAGTGGCATAGGCATAGATATCATAATTACCTGGATCTTCAAAATATATCTGTGCATAGCAATCTTCCAGTGACCATACATCAGCATATGGATCTGTATAGCAGTAATACTCCCATGGGTATAAATTATAATATGCTGGCCATATAGCAAATCCATAAGAATTCCCAGGATATCCATATTCTCCAGATTCTGGAACAATATAATAAAGTGTTGGAACCCCAATCCATACCGCCATCTCGCATTCAATATTTCCAGCACCATGGTTATACGTGGCTGTTATAGTACCGCTACCGCCAGTGCTGCCATATTTAGATACAGTAACGGTTCTTGAATTTTGTCCTGATATAATTTGGAGATTGGCACTAGTTGACCAGGTAATTGTTTCATTTTCAAATTCAACAGGGAGCGAATATTGATAAGAGGAATTACAAATTATAGTATCTCCCATAATGAGATTTGGAACTTCATCACCTATTCCCACAGCATACCAAGCATTAGTAACCTGAATATATTCATTAGAATTGTACCCATATTCTTCTGCAGCAACTTCGATTGCGGCCAACTTAGCGTCTTCAAAATCAGAACTGCTAACAAAATAATCTTCAGTTTCCATTAAGAAAACAATATGTGCAGCTTTTTCAATTCCGATAGATGATACAACATAAGGATCACCATTCGAGTTCTCATCAGCTGCCCCCTCAGAAAGAAGATAAAACCAATGGCTAAGTACAGTTGAGTTTAGATGTATTTCTTCCCCCCAATAAGGATCCCCCTCTCCATAAGTGTCAGGATTCTCTGTATTATGAGGATCTTCAAGATCTCTTGCTATCACAGGTATCTCATCCGCGTTTATCCATATGTCTTTTCCCATATTAACATAATCCTCGACGCAGGCACCCCATATATCGCTTAATCCTTCATTTATAGCCCCTGGTTCCCCAGAATTATTAAAATTGATTTGCGTCTTGCTAATGCCATGTGCAAATTCATGACCCACAATGTCAAGTGCTACAACAGGATCAATAATACCATCCCCAAATAAATAATCTCCATATAATGAACCTGCATTATCCATGCCATAATATGGATCATACCAATGGACATATCCTGTCATTGTTCCATTGGTTCCATTGTAACTATGCCAAGAATGTGTATCGTGAAAATAGTCCCATGTTCTCTGTAATCCCCACATGACATCTAATGCTGCCATGTCCTCACTACCATTTTCATATTCTGCTGAGGTCCAAACATTATTTGCATCTGTGAATATTTCAGCAGAACCTTTATAACTTGCATCATGATCATCTAGATTTTTTACCTCAATTGTTGTAGAACCTCTACTTATATCTCTCAAATAGTAAGTATTAGATACAAGATCTGTTTTAATTGCCAGATCATCACCACTATAATATGTATCTGCTGTGCCATCAGCAGAGGTTAAATCTAATAAATAATGCTTATCAATAAGTTTCCCATTTATTGCGTTGATGCAGATTACTTGATCACGAATGGTTTTATTGCCCTCTAAGGTAAATTTATATGCTAGTTGAATATTTTCGCCTTTCCAATTGCTCCATATTATAGTATCACACGTATAACGTAATTTTGAGATAATATTGGGAATAACTTCTTTTTTTAAACCATCTTGATCTTCTAAGGTTGTTAAAAGTATTCGAAAAGCCTCTTCATTTGAGAGAGGAGGTAGAGATTCCACTTTCTCAGGGATTCTAATATAATTACCATTTATCGAAGTAATGCTATTATTTCGAGTGTGTATGACATATTCTCCATTTAATACTTTTAGTTTTTTAAAATACTGTTGGAAAGAAAAGTGAATAGTCCCATTGGGTGATATTATAGTATCCATGGGTAAAAAAGTATCCAGTGGATCCGTCTGTAATTCCTTTTTTAAGAAGTCGATGAAGTTAATTTTGACTATAGATTGAACTCCTTCTTTAAAAGTGATCATCCTTGGAGTTCCATTTTGTCTAAGATATATACTATCCTGACAAAAGTTTATATTATCGCTGATGACAAAAATAAAAAACAAGAGGACAAATATTTTTTTCATGGTTTTTAATTATTACTTTTTTGGGTCATAAATACTTGTATTGTATTCATAAATAAGTGTCTTGTCTGAGGTGGCTCGAATAATTTCATCACTACAGTCTCCTTCAAAATCCCCCTGATGACATATTAGGTTACCACAACAATCTTTAATACACCAGTAGTATCCTTCTTTATTTATTAATAAAAGCTCCCTGTTTTCAAAATAGAATGAATAAACCTGTAGATGATAATAAGTGGTACCTGCTTGTTCGACTTCTTCTTTTAACCATTGAATATTCTCAATCGGATTTTCAACGTTACATGCAGAGGGGATCTTCTTTTCACACGATCCAAGACATAAAGATTGTATGATAAAAACGAAAAACATAACTCTTTTCATAATTCTAAACAATGTTAGGTTATTAATTTTTTCATGGCTTAATTATTACTTTTTTGGATCAGGATCATGAATATCTGTATTGCATTCATAAATAAGTGTCTTGTCTGAGGTGGCTTGAATAATTTCTTTACTACAGTCTCCTTCAAAATCCCCCTGATGACAAACCAGGTTACCACAACAATCCTTAATATACCAGCCGAATTCTTCATCTATTAATAAAAGCTCCCTGTTTTCAAAATAGAATGAATATACCTGCAGAGGATAATTAGTGATACCTGCTTTTTCGACTTCTTCTTTTAACCATTGAATATTCTCAATCGGATTTTCAACGTTACATGCAGAGGGGATCTTCTTTTCACACGATCCAAGACATAAAGATTGTATGATAAAAACGATAAACATAACTCTTTTCATCAGTATATAATTTTGATTTTAAAGGTCTGATGGAACCCACATGATTCAAAATTATATACATATGTGTTTGTGTATTTGATACATGTGGGTTTCATAATTGTTATTGTTCTTTGTTTTAAGTGCTCATTAATCAGTCTCCAACTATCTTTCTTCTGACTTTCCCGGAGATCCGATAGCTATCGGGATCGCTGATTTTCGTAGAACTCTCTTCACACCCTCACCCTTCCGCCTTACGGAACTTCGTCGCGTTGCTCCTTGTCTCCCCCTCACCCTATCGCCCTTCCGCTGTGCGGAACTTCGTCGCGTTGCTCCTCGCCTCTCCTCTGTCTCCCTTTCTTCGGCTCCCTGCTCCCTGCCCCTTGCCTTACTCCTCCGGGCACACAACCTGCCCAATGAACATCAGTGTATTCGTTGTTCTTTCGCGTATAGCAAAAATGAATGACTTGTCAATAACGAACTGAGGTGGTTCTGATGGCATGCTGGTTACATCGATGCCAATAGTCGTTACTGCTGCAGCTTCAGTTCCCTCTTCATCAACCTCAACGAAAGTGTTCTGCTTTACGAAACTGACATATATTGATGCGTCCGAGATCCCTGACAAGTCAGCCTGGAATGGGATGAATGCATCAACCATTCCCATACTCCCTAATTGATCATTGAGATACTTTTCATATGAGAATTTGAACTTCGGCATAAATACTTTCCTTTTTCCGAACTCAGGGATCTGATCAAGATTAGTTGTGAGCTGATCCCATGATGTGGGTGTAAAAGAAGGATAAAAGTCACTCAGGGTTTCATCAGGGACTATCACAATCATTGTGAAATTTGTGCGGCCATAAGGCATTTCAATGGCCTTGAAACCATTACCGTTAACAGTTTTCGAACCCACTTCTCCGTTCATAGTGCTGACATTAACTGTACTTCCGCCATTGGGATAGAAAGGACAGTCCTGTGTCAGTGATTTATCAAACTGGTAGCTCCAGTCACCATTGAAATAAAGAGCGTTCATTATGAACATTACTGCCTGGCCTGATATTTCCTTCAGCACTTCGGGAATCTTTCCGTTTGTATTGTCGCTGGCCCATTTATTGATTGTAGTAAGCGCTGACGGGGCACTGAAATCGAGCCCTTTTATATAAGCCTTGTAATCATTGTTCATGACATTCAGGAAAGGGTCCTTGACGACAAACCCGGTACGGTAAAAAATTGCATTTGCGAGTGCAAGCTTAACTTTTGGATCGGCGTTAAGCAGTTGTTCAACAAGGCTCTTATAGGCTTCGTTGATATCGCTTATCGTCATTCCGGACGGGTACTTAAGTGTCCCCTGCAATTGTGTATAGGTATCCCCACCGCATCCGTTAAGAAGCATTGTCAGCGCAGTACTTGCACTGAGTGGAGAAAACATAAGATTCTTATCTTCAGATACAGCTACCTTTGTGAATAGCTCGATACCAAACTCATTGCTGCTCTCAATTGCCTGAGGTGCCATTGCAGTGAGCGTAATGTTCTTTGGGGTCAGATCGGGCTCAGAATTCTCATTCTTTGAACATGAGCCGGCAAAAGCAGCTACTGCCACTCCTGCTAATAATAGTATTACGTTATTTTGCATATGATTATCTTTTAAAAATTTTGTTTTAGGTTTAGAATACAATACTGATACGCAGCAGGACTCTGAAACGCTGCAGCGTTTTGTATTTTTTTCAGAATAGATGCTGTTGTGAGGAAGGAGATTCCTCATCACGATGAATCGGGATTCGGAATGACACGGTGTCTTTGTTTGTAGTAGGGGGAATGAGGCAGGGCGTTTTGTTGATAAGTCGTTACAAGAAAAAGAATTTGAATCAAAACGCCCTGCCTCATTCCCCCTTGTCCCTAAAGAGACCGTGTCATCCCGATCGAGTCAATCCTGAGGGTTTGCGAAGGATTGACGAGTGAGGGATTTCCCTCTTTAGAAAGAGAATTAAAAAAGATGTACATAAAGTGTTGACCTCAGATGGCCTTCCGATTTCTGATAATCAATATTCTTAGAAATATTTGAATATCTCTTCTGTTATTTCAAGTCCGACACTTTTACCTGTCCCTTCATATAGTGATTCACCGGAAATACTAAACAACTGAAGATAAACCTCCGAATCGATGCTCTCTTTTATCCTTCTCGACATTTCACCTGCTAATGGCGCTTTGAGGTCACAGAATGAGTTTTTGATGATCCTGATCCTGAGTTTGTGAGTTTTATTCAGAAGAGTTAGATAAAGTGTGTCTTTATTATTCTGAATATCTGAAAATACAGATCCGTTATAAGTGCTGAAAAGGTAGAACTTATTATTAAGATACAGGAACGAGATCAATCCTATAAAGAATCTTCCCATCCAGGGTATCTTGGCAATTGAAAGCATGAATGAAGTGTCGTGACCGCTGAAATTATTGCTCTGCACCCATATCCATGCCTCCGGGAATGACACTCCCCAGTCCTTCTCAATATATCCTTTACCTCCTTCGAAATTTATGATATTATTATTCAGTGAGATACTTCCTGAAAGATCATGGCTGACCGATACTATTCCATGGTTACATTCCATGAAAGGAACGAATGAGTACCAGCCCATAATACCGGGAGCAAATAAACTTTTTGGATATGCCACATCATTCCTGAAAGTTACTTTCCCGACCAGTTTCGTCCTTTCTGACCTGATGTCGAGAATCATCTCATGTCGGCTAAACTCAGACGACCCGACTTTAACTGAAAATTCCTTCTCCTCCCATCTGAATTCTTCAAGCGGATATCTTATGTAATCTGTGAAGCCATTAGAGCTGTCCATTACCTGGATAAAGGCATGGGAATCATTTTTCACAATTGAAATTCCCGGTATAATAGCGATAGTATGCGATAAGTCACCAGTTACCTGCTTAAAATACCATCCTTCAAAATAATTTTTCTTTCTCAGGCTGCCCTGGAAGACTTCCGGTTTGAATAAACGCATTCAAATATTGTTATAAATCGCTGACAATAAGTCAAATATTTTTAGAAATCATTGAAAAACATCTCATTGAAAATAATTATCAGACTAATTAGTTATGCCCTCACTAAATAATTTGGTAAAAAATTACTCTAAACATAACAAAGAATACTCAAAAAGCCAGATTCATCCTTAGATAGATATTACGTCCAGGTTCAACGCTGATATTTCCTCTGTTCGTCGAAAGATGGCTTGTGTAACTCCTGTCGGTTATGTTGTCAATTCCTGCATAAACCTGCAGTTTGGTAATGCCCAGGCTTATCGATGTTGAACTCAGAGCAAGGTCAAGCCTCGTAAATCCACCGGTTTCTGTTTCTCCTTCCGCTATCTTATCCTGTTTTGAGGCTCCTACTACTGTCAGTTCAGCTGAACCTATTTTATTATACGTATAGCGGATTCCGAGCCGGCCGCTGAGAGGAGGTATCTGAGGAAGGCTGACCCTGGCTTCAGTGTCTTTCCCACGGACATAGGATCCGGTGCCGAATAATACAAGATCAGAATAAAAATTATATTGAAATCCAAAATCAAAACCATAAAGCAGAGCTTTGCTGACATTTGTATTGACAAGTGCAGGTAGAGTATCTATGAGCCCTTCCGAAGTTCCTGTATTAATTGTATATATGAATTCACCAGGTGCCTCAACTATCATGTTCAGTATCCTGTTTGCGAAAATATCCGCCTGAAAGGTAAATCGTGTCTTCCACATCCTTAATCCGATATCAGCAGAATAACCGTTCTCTGGTTTGAGGTTTATATTACCAAGCCGGACATAATTCCCAAGATCAATATATTTGAATCGTTCTTCAAGAGATGGCGCCCTGAATGAGCGGGCCAGATTAAATGACAGGTCCGTTTCTTTAAACAGGCTGTACAGCATGCCGGTATTGGCGCTCCACGAGATGCTGCTTTTGCTGCTCTTTTCAAATGTTATACGCTGATTAGGAGGTGTGTCGTTCCTCACTCCATTGGTTATCAGATAGTCGATATCAAACCCCCGTTCGTTCTTAACTCTTATCCCATCAATCCGGCCGCCGGCTATAAGCGTCAGCTTGTCATCAAGCATCTGTGACTCATCCTGAATAAATACCCCTGTACTTGTAAATGATGACTCAGGTATTGGAGTTTCTCCACGAACGAGATTATTGGTTTTTACAACAGCACCCTGGGAATTCAAAACTTCCACAGTAATATTCTTCGTACGTTCAGTATAAAGCTTGCGGGACCATAGATCCAGTCCGGCAATAAGGGTGTTTTTGTCAGAAAGGTTCCATGTACTCTGCAGCTTACCACCCTGGGTAAAATGATCTCCGATCGGGGTAACGAGCCCCGGAGTAATTCGTTGTGAGCCTGTAGGAGTAGGATTAAGAGTCACAGTATTGGGATACAGAGCGACATCACGTTGAATATACTGTAAAAAATATCTAAGTTTTAAAGATTCAAGTTTTGCTCCGATATTCTTTATCTCATAACCTGCAGCCAGCAGCTGCCTTCCTATATCTGTATATGTAGCTGTTGCAGGCCCCGGGAAAGCACTGCCCCCTGGAATGCCAACATCGGTAGACCAGTTGCGCTGGTATTGAAGATTGAAGATATGATTTTCAAGAGGCTTCACTCCAACCTTTGCAGTTATGTTGCTTGTCGTGAACTGGCTGTTTGGCAGAACGCCTTCAGGTGTCCGTATATCATCTGCTTTACCGTATGCACCACTTAACCTCAGATACCATTTATCTGAGCCTGTATTTATATCTGCATGATTCATAAAAAGCTTGTTGGCGGAAGCAAAGCCGGAGATAATATTTCCTGAGAAATAAGGCTTTTCTGAAAAATGTCCCTCTTTTGTAATTATATTAACAATTCCTCCCATGGCACCGGTGCCATAAAGAGACGACTGAGCACCTTTAACAACTTCGACTCTTTCGATATCGTTAACATCAGTCATGCTGAGTGAAGCAGTCAGATCAGTCGCTGTTTCCACCCGGTTACCATCAATCAACGTGACAAGACGGCTTTCGTTGAATCCGCGGATATTTATATTAGTGGACCATACCCCATCATTACCCATAGATATACCCGGTTCAGATGCAAGGACATTGGAAAGTGTAATGGCTGACAGCTTATTGTATTTATATGACGGTACGACAGTTATCGGGGTTGGCAGATCCCTTACCTTACGGTGGACAATCAGACTTGTAACCTCCACTTCTCCAAGACTTATTGTCTGCGGTGACAGTAGAAATTCCAGTTCTATATCGCTGCTGATACTTATTTCACGAACAAGGGGAGTATAGCCCAGTATCTTCACAGCCAGAAGATATCTGCCTGCAGGCAATGAAAATGCAAAGCGGCCCCGTACATCGGAAACCTCATTAAGCATTGCTGTATTCGTGACGCCGACAGGCATCACCTGGGCTACGACACTTTCTATAGTTTTGTTATTTACTGAATCACGGACAACACCCTGAAGAAGATATTTCTGTCCGAATGAGTTTAGTGAAAAAACAAGTGCGAAAAAAGCATTTAAAAACCAAAATCTATTCATCTTTCATGTTCTTTAAAAGTACCGACTTAATCTGAATTCCGCTTAAACGGCCCAACTGGCCCGTAAGTGAACCAATCTGATCGGTGGTACCTTCAAGAACAAGAGAAATGAGGCTCTGGCCGGTGCTTCGTGGCAGGCCTAGGCGTCCGATAATGATTTGCGAATGCTTTGAAATGATCTCGTTCAGCTGCTGAACGTTCTCGTGTGTCTCAATCAGGATAATTACTGATCCAACTCTCTTTTCCATCAGAATACCTCCGGGTTAGATTGATCTTTAACCTGCTTGTCCTTGAATTCCCGAATTACCATCTGATGCCATCCGGAACACTTCTCAGACCTCACAGGCCTTCTGTTAATTATTTCACAAAGGTCGTGATTTTTTTTCAATATCCAAAATGAAATGCTGGTTTCAAAAGTAAATTATTGTGATAAGCCTGAACATCATTATTGACAACCTTAATTGATTAATTAAAAGAAACCCGGCTAAAAATGATGGCTGAATTCTTTGAATCGATAGTTTTGCATAAATAATTCCTTTATGCTGAAAAGGCTGTCATGTTTATTCCTGTTAATTTTTGTTCTTTACGGATGCGGCAACAAGGTACGGAAAGAAGCAGGCAGCCCTGAGCACACTATTGCCACTCTGAAAGGTCCCTCTGCAATGGGTATGATAAGGATGATCGACAGTCTGAACCATGGAACCGGACATTCAGTGGAAGTAAAGATCCTGAATGAACCTCTGCAGGTCAGGAAAATGATGCTTAATGGCACAGCCGATTTTGCCATACTGCCAACTACAATGGCCGCTATAATGTATAATAAGGGATTGAAATACAGACTTATAGGCATCCCTGTATGGGGAACTCTTTATCTTGTCGGAAGCAATCCGGGAGTCAGTAACTGGGAAGATCTGAGGAATAGACGTATCTATGTTATGGCAAGGGGAATGACTCCTGATGTTCTGTTCCGCCACCTTCTACTGAAAAATAACATTGATCCTGATAAAGATGTATCTCTTGATTATAGTTTCCCAACCCATATCGATCTGGCTAATGCTGTGGCTGCCGGGCAGGCGGGACTGGCAATTGTTTCTGAACCCCTGACAAGCTTTGTTATACAGAAAAACAAAGATATCAGGCTGATTTTCGATCTTGAAAAAGAATGGAAAAAATTTGAGAATGCTGCCCTGGCTGAAACAGCTTTTCTCGGGAGGGAAAATGTCATTCAGGACGATCCTGAAATTGTGAAAAGTATTATATCAGCATATGCCTTTTCGACCGGCTGGGTGAATCAGCATCCTGACAGTGCAGCGGCTCTGATTGTCAAATATGGCATACTGCCAGATGCCGATATTGCAGTTAATGCTATTCCTGGTTCTAATCTCAGGTTTGAAAAAGCCTCAGAGGTAAAAAAAGAAATTGAGGATTATCTGAATGTTTTTTATAAATTGAATCCGGATATTGTCGGAGGAAAAATGCCTGATGAGAATTTCATCTATTAATAAAAGATATATAAGCCTTGCTTCGGTGATCTGTATGCTTGTCGTCTGGAAGATCCTTTCCCTGCATTTAAGATCCGATTTCGTTCTTCCTTCGCCTGAGAAAACCCTTGTAACCACTTTAACCCTTTTTGGCAACACCGGGTTCCTTGCCACGGTAGGTACCACCATCCTCCGAGGTCTTACAGGATTTATTATTTCCGGTATCCTGGGCATCGCGACAGGGATTATAACAGGTATTAATCCTAATATCAATGCATTCCTTCAACCTATACTGGTGACAATCCGTTCAATACCGGTGATATCAATCATTCTGCTCGCCCTTATATGGTTTCATCCTGGCGCGGTACCCGTTTTTATAGGAATGCTTACAATGTTCCCTTTCATCACTACAAATGTAAGCGATGGTATCCGGAGCATCGACAGTGAGCTTGTCGTCATGGCAACATTTTACAAGATAAGCCGGAAAAGGATCATACGTGAATTATATATCCCGGCTATTATGCCTTTCATTGTCAGCGGAGCATCCAGTGCCCTGGGTATTGGATGGAGGGCAATTATAATTGGTGAAGTTCTCAGCCAGCCGGAATATGGAATTGGCACTATGATGCAAAATGCGCAGACATTCCTGAATGTTGATGCCGTAATAGCCTGGACAATAATTGCAGTGCTTATCAGCTTCATATTTGAGAAAACGATAAGATGGATTGAAAGCAAATTTATTACATGGAGATCCTGAGTATGAGCCTGGAGATCAAAAACCTGTGCAAGAAATTTGATAAGCTCACATTATTCAGTGATTTCAATATCTCTTTTCAGGAAGGTACTATAACCTCTATCCTGGGTCCTTCAGGTTGCGGTAAAACAACGTTGCTCAATATCATTGGCGATATCATCCAGCCCGACAGTGGTCATTTGTCCGGCTTCAATGAAAAGACGATCTCCTATATCTTCCAGGATCCAAGACTGCTACCGTGGAAAACTGTTGAAGAAAATATCGGATTTGTTCTACGAAGAGATATCCCTGAAGAAGATCGGAAAAAGATCACAGAGCAGCTCATCAGGCTTATGGAGCTTGAAGATTTTGCCGGTTTTTATCCCGGCAAGCTGAGCGGCGGTATGAGGCAGAGAGTTTCAATAGCCAGGGCTTTTGCATATCCTTCCGATATAATCTTAATGGATGAACCGCTTAAGGGACTGGATATTAAACTGAAATTGAATCTTATCCGGATCTTCTCAAGGATGTGGCAGACAGATAAAAGAACTGTCATCTTTGTTACCCACGATGTCGATGAAGCACTCCTGCTTGGTAACGATATAATTGTCCTGAGCCGGGCCCCGGCACAAATAATAACGAAAAAGCAGATTGATCTGCCTTTTGAAAAGCGTTCGCTTGAATCGGAGTATTTCAGGGAGCTGGAACGCAGCCTGATGAATGCACTTGGGAACTAACAGTGATTGAGGATCCGCCGACTGGCGGAGACGAAATTCCGCGATAGCGGAAGTGGTGAGCGATGAGCGATGAGTAATGAGTAGTGAGTTTATTCTCATTTCGCGACTCCAAGACTATCAGACTCTCAGACTATAAGACTATTTCTGTTTACTGGTAAGATGCCAGAAACCGCATGCCTCGCACCTGTAAGCCGTGATCATTCTTCCGGTTCTGGTTTCAGCAATATGTCTGATCATATCCTCAGCATCCTCACGCGTATGATAGATAGTCTTCCGGCAGGGCGGTTCGAAGGGTTGTATGTTCTTTTTACCTGTGGTTTTGTAACGCATATTGCCGGATAATTGTTAAGCTGAGCAAAGCTATAAAGAGTTTTTAAAAGATCCCAATCACCATGCAACCTTAGAATACCCCCTTCCTGACCTTCCCCAAAAAGAGCAGGAACTAAATTGTTTTTCATTTATAAACTCACTGCTCACAATTATCAGATTCTTCATCCACTGCCTCCTGCCCCACGCTGATTGTGCCCTCGGTGACTTACCCTCTGCTTCCTGAGGTAAGTGAGATGGCTCATCACAAACCGTATGTCGCTCCAGGAAACCTTTTCCCCCAGAGCTTCTTTAACCGGCCCCATCCTCAGATCATCAACCCCGTCAAGCTTTTCTGTTATCAAATCAATAATTTCCTGCGATACAAATTTGTCAACCGGAATATCACCCGTACTAACATAATAATCAAGGTGTCCTTCAATTGTACTGATACTCAGCTGCCTTTCAGCTGCTATCTGTGGAATTGTCTTACCTTCCCTGAAAAGATCATAGCTAATTTTCTTCGTATTTTCCCTTACCTTCTTTTCTTTCTTTTTTTCAACGAGCGGGATAGAAGACGATTCAATACATTTTTCAGTACAATATGAAATGATGATCTCCAGTATCTCTTCACCATATTTTGCTGATTTCTTTGTGCCCATGCCTTTTATTCGCTTAAGCTCAGATAGTGACTGTGGCACATAATTCACAATGGATATCATTGTTCTCCGGGGCAGTATCATATAATGCGGCAGGTCCGTTTCCTTTGCTTTAATATTCCGCCATTCCCTGAGCCGTTCCAGTAACAATGGGTGTTTAACTATCCCGGAATTATCTACTACTGATTTAACCTTATGTGATCTTACAGCAGGTAAATCAATGGCCGATTTTGCCCTGGCATCAAGATATCTTCCTATCTCAAAGCCCGGTCTGACAGCATTAAAGCAGGCCAGCTTTATTAATCCCTCTTTCTCTGCCCGCTCCAAAGCCTCAATAATTGCCCTGCGAACTGCCCTGTTATCTGTTTCCACTGCAACTGATCCGCCGGGTATTTCTTTGATTATAGTCTCTAGTTTATCAGAGAAGTAAACGGCTGCCTTTTTTAACCTTTCCTGCAGGGTAATATTTAATTCAGGTTCAGGATTTTCATCCAACAGGATTTTTAACTGAGGCTGGAACTTTTCAGAGACTTCATTAAGGTCGGTCCTGACTGCTGATAAAGTATTTTCGAGCTTCACATTTAGATTTCCAGATATTTTGTCTTTGTGTTCATTGACAATCTTAAGACAATAATTGAGTTTGTTTAGTAATGAAGAAAAATCGAAAAGCTCCGAGATCAGCTGCCGTTGGAAAACTTTTTTTGACTCTTCAAGCTCGTTCCTGTCTGGCAGGTTTTTTGTCGAACCGTTCACAAATCCGGAAATTTGCGGATTATCAATAAAGCTCCGGCTGTTGATTCGGCTGCTAAGTACAATCCCGTCCAATGTACGGCACCGGCTGAGGGCGACATACACCTGCCCGTGGGCAAACGCAGCACATGCATCAATTATGACCCTGTCGAAGGTAAGACCCTGGCTCTTATGTATTGTTATTGCCCAGGCTAATCTGAGAGGATATTGGGTAAATGTTCCGATAACTGTCTCCTCAATCTCTTTGGTTTCTTCATTAAGCGAATACTTCATGTTTTGCCATTCGGCCTTTTCAACCCTGATACTGAAATCATCGTCAGGACATTTAACGACAATTACATCGTTATCGAAATATTTCACCTTCCCTATTTTTCCGTTAAAGAACAGCTTGTCTTTCGATATATCATTCTTTACAAACATAACCTGCGCTCCTGTTTTCAGGACCAGTTCAGTTGCATTAGGATATGACAGCTCCGGAAATTCATCTTTTACAGTGGCTGTGAAAGTATGAGTCTTACCGGGCAGCTTTTCGAGCTTTGAATCATTTATCTTCTGAGCCTGTTGATTATGTGTTGTAAGAGTAATATAACCACCTCCCGAATCAGGATCAAAATCAGGTATATACCTTTTGTTAAGTTCATTCAGCACATCCTGATCCACTTTGTTTTCGCGGATCCTGTTTAGAAGGTCAATAAAGATCTGATCATTCTGCCTGAAAATATGTTTCAATTCAATAGTCACATAATCTGTGCTTCGGAGGGCCTTACTTCCGAAGAAAAAATACGAATCATAATATTTGCTTAGTATTTCGTTGTCTTCTTCTTTGATAACAGGAGCAAGCTGCTGAAGATCACCTATCATCAAAAGCTGTACCCCGCCGAACGGCAGATATCGGTTTTTATATCTTCTCAATGCAGAATCAATAGCGTCAAGGGTATCAGCCCTTACCATGCTTATCTCATCAATTATAAGCAGGTCGAGACTTTTGATAATGTTAATCTTTTCGCGGCTCATTTTATATCCGGTCGGATCATTACGGTCTGCCTGGCGGTTAAGATTTTGTTCCGGCAGGTAAAATGAAGGAATATAAGGGTGAAACGGTAATTGAAAGAAAGAATGGATTGTAACTCCTCCCGCATTTATTGCAGCTACGCCTGTCGGAGCAACAACTATCATTCTTTTCGGGGAGATTTGTTTCAGATCTTTCAGAAAGGTAGTCTTTCCTGTTCCTGCTTTTCCGGTAAGAAAGATACTGCGGTTTGTGTATTGAACAAAGTCAAATGCTAAATGAAGATCCTGATTAGCTGCAGTTTCCATAGTAAGCTATAAAATTATTAATTTCTTTATCCAGCGAGAACCTGAATTCAAATGTACAAAAAATATCTTCTGATCTGATCAGTAATACCAGAATATTAAACTCAAAAAGGATGAAGAGGAAGTTTCCTGATCCATTTTTCAAGTTCGATAATTATAAAAACAATGAGACTCACAGCTATAATAAATATCCACATTTGCAGGGATATAGGAGCTCCTCCGAAAATTATGTGCATGAATGGAGCATACGTGTACAGAATGTTGTATTAAAGTCATCAGAACAGCACCTCCGACAGCCCAGGGATTTGAAAAGAATCCGATTCGGAATACAGATAGATTTGTTGAGCGCGCATTGAGGAGATAAAAAAACCTTTAATTTCTCAGATGGGTATTAAATAGTAAGATTAGATATATAAATGCTTGTTTTCTCAGATTATAAGAGTGATTTTCTCATAATTTTCGTAATTTTACGAAAAGATCATCTGTTTTTGTCTTAATCTTAGTTCATTTTTATGAATCCAGGGGATAAAAGAAATTATACACAGGAGGATATAAAAATTGCCAGATTCGCCAAAGCATTGGGTCATCCGGCCAGGATTGCAATCCTCCGTCATCTTGCTTCACTTGACACATGCCGTTTCACAGATATATCCAATGAACTAAATCTGGCTAATTCAACAGTATACCAGCATCTAGCAGAACTGAAAAGAGCCGGATTAATACAGGGGTGCATTGACCCTCCGAAACTTCAGTATTGTATTAATTACGAAAACTGGAAACTTCTCAGAAAGCATTTTAAGGATTTTGCCGAAATTAAAATAGTCAAATACGAAAAAAGTTAATAACCATTTTTACAATGAATAAATGGTTTAGTGCCGGTTTTTTTTCACATGGTGTCCATAACCTTACACCCCGGGAGTCTTTTGCGCTTTGTGAAGGGGGGGCAATAATTGTCGACGTTCGTGAAGACTACCTGAGTGCTTTCAAAATGTTTAAAGTTGACAAAGTGATTTATATCCCCTTGAGTCAGCTTGAGGAACATTTTAAAGAACTGCCGGATGACAAACCATTGATCTTTGCTGATTCTGTCGGTCTGAGAAGCCATGAGGGTGTTTTGTTCATGAATTCTCACGGATATGATAATGTTGCCAATATGGCAGGCGGAATTGTCGACTGGGAAAGAGACGGACTTCCCATAAATACTGATGTAAATTACCGCCTGTCAGGTTCATGTATGTGCCAGCTTAAGGCAAGAGAAAAAAGCAAGAATAAACCATAAATATAATACTATGAGGTCCACAAGCATCTACGTTTTGTTATTCTTTATTGCTATTGTTATGGTTGTAATAACGATGGTTACTTTACGGACTGAAAGGAAGGAGGTTCTTTTGACAGACCGGGAGTTGACAACATCGTCAGGTGTATGCCCCCCCTTTAATTTGTATGATGAAGACGGAAGTATTATTGATCCCGTTAATGGAGTCAATGCCGATAAACCCTACTCCCCGAAGCAAACCTGCGGGAAATGTCATGATTATGATAAAATAACACAGGGATTTCATTTCCAGCAGGGGAAGGACGAAACCGCTACAGGGATCCTGACCGAAAGATATCAATGGGTTTCCAATCCCGGAAATTACGGTGGAAACTGGTGCTCCCCCGCTCCCCTGTATAATTATCTTTCACCAAAGACTAATTCCTCAGCGAAGGAAATGGATATGACCTCTTTCACTTTTATAACAAACGGCTGTGCAACATGCCACCCCGGTGGAGGACCTCTCGAATATGACAGGGAAGGATTCAGATATGATAAGCATATGGAAGAGAAGGGTTTTACAGCCGGGGGAAATAATAATTTCGATGGAGATTATTTCCAGGCATATTGGAACCGGTCGGGGGTGATTGAAGCTGACTGTAACCTCTGCCATCTTCCTGAATACGATTATAAAACCAGGAACGACCATCTTGCAAAATTCAACTTTAAATGGATGGCTACCGCTGGCTCAGGATTAGCATCTGTTGATGGATCAATCAAGGATACAATAGATATAAAGGTAAAATACAACCTTGCCAAGTTTGGACCCGATGGTAAAGTTTCAATGCATCTTGTAAGAGAACCAAGAAATGAAACTTGTCTCAATTGCCATTCAAAGCCTCAATGGAAGAAACGTGGTTCATCTTTCACCGAATTTACAGATGTCCATATTGCCAAAGGTTTAAAATGTGTTGACTGCCATGTTTCGGGTTCAATGGCATCCGATCCACGAATAAAGGGAAAGGAAATTCATCAGTTTGGTAAGGGAGATGATCCTTCAGGGTGGGTGAGGAATGATCTTGACAATACGGTACGGACCTGCAACGATTGTCATACCACAGGTTATTTAAATGCCCCTGTTGCAAAACACGCCTGGCTTCCTGATCTCCATCTTGAAAAGCTCTCATGTCAGGCCTGCCATATACCCCAAAGGAAAGTGAAATCAGCCCTGGTCCAGGTAAGCGACGTGTATAATCCGGGAACTAAAATCTCGCCTCCGCCAAAATATATATGGACATTCTATGATCAGAACATGAATTACTGGAACCATTACGGGGAACTGACAATGTTCACAGCAAAAGACCAGCCTTCGGATCCTTTCGTTCCTCAGTTTGCAAAATACAAAGGACAGATCTTCCCGGTGAATGCAGTACATAGTGCATGGCCGGGAATTTACACTGAAGGGAAAAAGGGACTTAACCAGCCGAAACAAAGGGATATATACAATATGTGGATCATTCACAGAAAAGACAATTCAAAATATCCCGAACTGGCAAAAATCAGAGATGATAATTCTGACACCATCCCTGAGGTCAACACTGCTGAAGAGATTGATGCCTTAATCAATTCAGTAACTGCATACATGAAAGATCAGGGATACGACCTCGCAGGAAGAAAGGTTGTATGGATCAATAACGACAGAATGTATCTTTCAGGGACTGAATATCAAATGCTTGAAAAGGAATACTGGGAATCCTCACCCTATGCATCGGTTTACAAATACAGCCATGATGTATTTCCGGCAAAAGCGGGATTAGGTACCAACGGTTGTATTGATTGTCACGCTTACGGGTCCGACATGTTTTTCAGACAGGTTGTAAAATACCCGTTTGGAGATGACGGCAATCCTGTGTTGGAACCTCAATATAAAAAACTTGGCATGAGCGGTTTCATGATGGGAATGTCAGCCTTCCGGGAACAAATTGTTAAGTCATTTGCCTATCCTGCAATTCTTTTCCTGCTTCTGACATTACTCATTTCAGTAGTCTGTACCTGGAACCGAAAAGAGAAGTTCTTCGCTGTGAAAGCAGGCTATCTCTATATTTTGTATAGTGTGCTGGCTGCCGGAGTAGCCCTTGTCTTTTTGAAACCTGATGTTAACATTTATGTGCTCCCCGACAGACTGACACTTGATGCCAGTCATTTCATAATAACAGTAATCGCATTGGTTGCCGGAGTATATACCTGGATGAGAATGAAGAAAGAAAACCTTTCAGGAAGCCTGCTTTGCAAACTTCAGACTTTTTTCCTGATCCTGGCTATTATATCAGGCATTTTGATGATGATCAAGTTCGACCTGATCTACCAGATAGTCAGGGTGGCCTACACTATATTTGACATATCAGTTGTTATTAGCGTTTTAATTTCAATAATATATTTCATACATGATCAGTTCAGTATTCTTAAAACTGAGACACAGAAATAATGATTTGGATTATCAAACAATTAAGAAATAATACTATGAATAAATCAATTGGCTTTATCGGTGGCGGAAGGGTGACTAAAATCCTTCTGCAGGGTTTTAAAAATAAAAATGTGAAGTTTGGTAAGATTGTCGTGACTGACACCAACCCGGAAGTCATCGCAAATCTTAAGAAACTGTTTCCTGAAGTTGAACCTTCTGATGCGAAGAAAGCTGCCGGTCAGGATGTGGTTTTCATTGCACTTCACCCGCCAGTGGTGATGGATATGCTGGAGCTTATTAAAAATGATGTAAAATCAGATGCAATTGTGATCTCTCTGGCTCCAAAGATCAATCTGCCAAAGTTATCAATGAAATTAGCTCATGTTAAGAACCTGGCGAGATTGATCCCAAATGCTACTTCATATATCAACGAGGGGTATAATCCGGTGACATTTGCTGATGTTTTTGATCCTTCAGGCAGGAAAGAGGTATTCAACATGTTGAGTTCACTTGGAACCATTTTTGAAGTCTCCGAAGAAAAGCTTGAAAGTTATGCGATCATGTCTGCAATGCTTCCGACATATTTCTGGTTTCAGTGGAGAGAACTTGCCGGGATAGGAGTACAAACTGGTCTGTCGGAAGAAGAAAGCAAAAAATCGATCTATGAAACTATCATCGCATCTCTTGATCTGATGTACAAATCCGGTTTATCTGCCTCAGAAGTAATAGATCTGATCCCTGTAAAACCAATCGGGGAACATGAACCGCAGATTGCTGAGATCTATAAAACAAAACTCATAGGATTGTTTGAAAAAATCAAACCATAATAAGGAAACATATTTAATTCTGGTGTTGCTTTGTAATTCCCTGTACAACAAGTATTTCAAGATCAGTTAAAGCATTAATGCTTCTTGATTCAGCCTGATGGGGAACAGCTATGCAGTCTCCTGTGCTTAACTATGGTTGTTTCACATCAAAATTTTTTCCCTTTAAGTATCCTTCCATCAGATACCCGATCAGAATAAAAACCGGCAACGTGATCAGAGTCCGAAGAAGTGAAAATTTCAATCCCAGAAATCCGATTTCAAATGTCAGCATCGGGATCTTAATTGTTGAAAAAGCACCAAGATAAATGAAGACATTTCTTACTGAACAACCTTTCTTCCATAAAATGTAAGCAAAGGGGAATGCACCATACAGCGGACCTGCCTGAAGAGTTGCAAGAAGGATGACCAGGCCGGTGCCTTTCCACCCTGATTCTTTACCTATATGTTTTTCAATATTCTCCCGGGGAACCCATACATCGAACAATCCAATCAGGATAAACATCAGAGGGAGAAATAAAATCATCTCTTTAAAAAACATCCAGAAGTTCAATCCGATCTGTTCTCCTGCAGCAAAGTCAAACAACCAGGATAATCCGATAAGGATTATGAAAAAAATCGGGGGAATATATTTTTGAACTTTCTTCATAAGAAAAATCCCATTATTAATCCTATTAAAAGTGCCGCAACAAGGCTGACAAGGTTTCTTAATATACTTACCCTCCAGCCAAAGAATCTGGCCTCTACCGGAAGTGTAAGAAATCCGGTCATCATCAGGATCGTAATAAAAACAGCAATAACGGAATATGCAACACCGCTTTTAATCAGTATTCCACAAAGAGGGTAAGCGATAAAACCGGGTATAAGGGCAACAGATCCAAAAAGTGCGGCAGTCATCCAACCAGTAATGCCTGATCCTTCACCCATATATTCCACGAGTTTTTCTTCAGGGATCAGATACAGGACTATGCTGACTAAAGCAAGCATCAATACAAGAGTGGGAAGGAGCCTGAAAAACATAAGTGCTCCTTTCTTAACGCCTGCCCAGGTCTTCTGACGGTTAACAATCAGTGAGACAAAAAGGCATATTGCTGTGAATATAATAAGTAGTTTCATAAAGAAATACTACTGGTTCATGCAGAACCTGAAAATAACATTTTAAAATATTGAACCATATATCAATCCGGTAATTGTAGCCATTATTACTACAAGGCTTACGTAAACAACAGTTTTCTGAGTTCCGATAACGCCCCTTATTACCAGCATATTTGGTAATGAAAGTGATGGTCCTGCAAGAAGAAGTGCAAGTGCCGGTCCCTTACCCATTCCCGATGCAATAAGTCCCTGAAGGATTGGCACTTCAGTAAGGGTTGCGAAATACATGAATGCCCCTACAACCGATGCAAAAAAGTTTGAAAACACCGAATTGCCTCCGACAAGTGCCGATATCCACTCATTTGGTATTACTCCGGGAATGGCCTTTCCGTCATGGGTTGATCCGAGCAGAAAACCTGCCGTAACAACTCCGATGGCAAGCAACGGGAGGATCTGTTTGGCGAAATCCCATGTGGCAATTGTCCAGGCTTTGTTTTCTTCATCCACCTTATCGAGGATCGTGATAATACTCAATGCAATAATTCCGACAAGCATTGGTACAAGGGGACGCAACTTATCGCTCTCTATGAAAGAATTGGAAATTAAAATTGTAACAATTGTTACAATTGCAGCACCAATGACCCACTGCCATTTGATCTTAAGAATTCTAATAAGTGAATACCCCAGAACAATACTGAAGAATCCCGTGATCCACCATTTGTAGTGCCAGATGGCATACCATGTACTGGTTGTATCACCTTCAGCAGGTTTACCCCAGTTGGCAAAGACAAGAATAAGAACCAGAGTAAAGAAATGAAGCGATGTCTGCCACATAGGTCTTTTTTCGGGTGGAGGGACAATATTCATCTGTTCTTCTCTTTTGGCTTTTTCCTCCTTCCGGTAGATCAGAGCCATCAGCATTCCTATTATAATACTGAATGATACTGCCCCTATAAATCTTGCAAGCCCCATTTCAAATCCGAGTATGCGGGCAGTTAATATTATTGCAAGAATATTAATTGCAGGCCCGGAATATAAAAAAGCAATTGCCGGACCAAGACCTGCGCCCCTTTTGTGGATACTTGAAAAGAGTGGAAGGATTGTACAGGAACACACTGCCAGGATTGTCCCGGAAACTGAAGCAACTGTATATGCCACCCATTTCTTTGCCTGCGCTCCGAAATATTTAAGTACCGAAGCCTGGCTTACAAATACTGAGATCACTCCTGCTATGAAGAAGGCAGGAAGCAGGCAGAGAATGATATGCTCCTGTGCATACCATTTAACAAGATCAAGAGTTGCAGCAATGGCTGTATTGAATCTTGCACTTTCAATTGGTAGAAAGAAAGAAAATGTAAATACTGCAACTATCCAGCCAAGTATTTTTAGTTCTTTCTTGACTTCCATATAATTTCTATCACTTATTCCTGGGTTTCTAATATTTTCCTTATTTCACCTGCAGTTGGAACATAACCGCTCAGTACAACTTTACCGTTAATAACAAGTCCTGGCGTATGCATTACCCTGTACTCCATTATCTTAACGATATCTTCCACTTTCTCAATTGTTGCATCGATTCCGGTTTCAGCAACAGCCTCACGGGTAACTTTTTCAAGCGTTTTACATTTGGGACAACCGGTCCCCAGAATTTTTACATTCATTGCATTTAATTTGAAAATTTGAAAATGAGTTAATTTGAAAATGAATGACTCTATTTATGTGTTTCTGTTTCGAAATTATCACAAGTGAACTCTTGTACATTTTCCTGATTAAGAAATAAGTTCAAAAGTTCTTTCGCTGCTTCCCAGTTTTTCCTGTTTATACAATATTTTATAAACGGCGGGTTGATTTCTCCCTGGATCAGACCTGAAAACTTGAGCTCTTTGAGATGCTGGGAGAGTGTTGAGCGTCCTATTGGTAATTCATCCACCAGGTCCCCGCTGTAACAGCATGAATCCATCTTAGCAAGCTTCATAAGGATATAAACCCTTACCGGGTGGCTTAGCGCTTTTGCTATCCGTGCAATTTCCCTTACATTCACTGGTAATTCAATCTTTTGTGCCATGAACTGAATTTTTATTTCAATATTTCGCAAATATACGAAATGTTTTTATATTTGCATGAACTTTCCGGTAAAAACATTTTAAAATGGCAGATAAAACATTAAAAATACTGATCCTGTGCACCGGCAACAGCTGCCGCAGTCAGATGGCACATGGTTTTCTGCAATCTTTCGACAAAAGGCTTGAAGTGCATTCTGCGGGAACGGTGCCAGGATATGAAGTAAACCGCAGGGCTGTTAATGTGATGGCTGAGACAGGCATTGACATAAGCGGGCATTACCCGAAATCCGTTGATGAGTATATCGGTGATGAATGGGATTATGTTATAACCGTTTGTGACAGTGCAAATGAAACATGTCCAGTGTTCACAGGCAAAGTGAAACACAGGTTACATATGGGCTTCGAGGATCCGTCAAATGCCACAGGTTCGGAAGGTTTTATCATGAATGAATTCAGGCAGGTCAGGGATAGCATAAAAGACACATTTTACAAACTTTACATTAATGAGCTTAAACAACTATTATGAAATCAGAAGATTTAAAGAGTATCGTTAAGGAAAAATATGGGAAGATTGCAGAACAGAATGGTTCCGAAGGATCGTGCTGTTGCAGTTCATCCTGTTGCGGACCTCAGGTTGATTATACAGTATTCAGTGAGAATTATGAATCGAAAGATGGATACAATCCCGATGCAGATCTCAACCTTGGATGCGGTATCCCTACTGATTTCGCAGATATAAAAAAAGGCGATCATGTACTTGATCTTGGGAGCGGTGCCGGGAATGATTGTTTTGTAGCCCATGCTCTTGTTGGTGAAACCGGAAAGGTAACAGGTCTCGATTTGACTGATGAAATGGTTGAGAAGGCAGAGAAGAATCTAAACAAACTCGGTTACAAGAATGTATTCTTCATCAAGGGAGACATTGAAGATATGCCTTTGCCAGGTGGCACCTATGATGTTGTCCTGTCAAACTGCGTATTGAATCTGGTACCAGACAAAAACAAGGCGTTTTCTGAAATATTCCGTGTATTAAAGACTGATGGGCACTTCTGCGTCTCCGATGTGGTAGTAAAAGGTTCCCTTCCCGATAAACTGCAGAAGGATGCTGAAATGTATGTTGGATGTGTTTCAGGGGCAATTGAAATGAATGAATATCTTGGAATAATAAAACAGAGTGGTTTCCATGATATCCAGGTGCATAAACAAAAAGAAATATCCCTCCCTGATGAACTCCTGATAAAATACCTGACCTCTGATGAATTAGATTTGTTCAGAAACGGGGAAGCTGGTATCTACAGCATAACGGTTTCAGGCTATAAACATTAAACTACCAAGATTATGCCATCAACAAAACGCTTAAAGTTTCTTGACCGTTATCTCACTCTGTGGATATTCCTTGCAATGTTTATTGGAGTCATTGCAGGGTGGTTAAGTCCCAATATTGCCAAATTCTGGAACAGCCTCTCTTCCGGTACGACCAACATCCCGATTGCAATAGGATTAATCGTAATGATGTACCCTCCGCTTGCCAAGGTGAAATATGAAGAATTAGGCGATGTTTTTCGAAATACAAAGGTTCTTGGATTGTCGTTGATACAAAACTGGATAATCGGTCCTGTTTTGATGTTCGTTCTGGCAATTGTCTTCCTCCGGTTCAATGTCGATTACATGTACGGATTGATCCTTATAGGTCTGGCACGATGCATTGCAATGGTAATTGTATGGAATGAGCTCGCAAAAGGAGACACTGAATACGCTGCAGGACTGGTTGCATTTAACTCTATTTTTCAGGTCCTGTTTTTTTCAGTTTATGCTTACCTGTTCATTGCAATACTTCCTGCATGGTTTGGACTGCCCACAAATGAAACCGTTGCCCAGATAACGATTGGTCAGATTGCAAAAAGTGTATTCATTTATCTGGGAATCCCATTTATTGCTGGCTTCCTGACCAGGTTTGTTCTAATTCGTGTTAAGGATAAAGGCTGGTATAATACAAAGTTCATTCCCAAAATCAGTCCGTTAACCTTGATTGCCCTTCTGTTTACAATCATCGTAATGTTTTCATTGAAAGGGGAATATATTATTAAAATCCCATTGGACGTTGTTCGTATCGCCATACCTTTGGTTATTTACTTCTTGGTGATGTTTATAATATCATTCTTTATGAGCAAGAGAATCGGAGCTAACTATGAGCAGTCAACAACGCTTTCCTTTACTGCAGCCAGCAATAATTTTGAATTGACAATAGCCGTAGCAATTGCTGTGTTCGGAATAAATTCCGGGGAAGCATTTGCAGCGGTGATTGGTCCGCTTGTCGAAGTTCCTGTTATGATAGGTCTTGTAAATGTGGCTCTCTACTTCAAACGGATTTTTTTTAAAAGCTCATTTAATTAAGCTAAATAGCTTATAAAGGCATGGAATCTGACTTTTTGCATTCGATAGTCAAATTTAGTAAAGTTTACCGGCATTTCAGATATCTGATCTCATTCTTCCTTTTACTAAAGTATGACGATAAATCGTTATGATAATTCACCTTGCCGGTTCGCAAGAATACTTAAGTTGAAGTAATATCTTCTGCCTGTATTGCTATTTTACTGGTATTTCAATCTGTGTCAATGAATGGGCCGGGAAGGTGTAACGTATCGTATTTCCTTTGAATCTTACATCTTTTGTTACAATCTTCACATCCTCTTTTTCAGCGGTATTTGTTGAATTTACGGATTCGCCGTTTATCTCGTGAGCTTTGGCGTTCCCTGTATATTCACCTGCCTGTAATACAATATCAGTGACTATTGCCTTCGTCTCATTCTTGTTTATCACATTCAGTACCACCGCTCTTTTCGAATCATTCAGTGCAGCAGAAACGTCGAGATATGGGATGTCCTTGAAGAGTTCAGTGTTATATTTTTCGCAGTTAACAAAGACATCGAGGGATGTGCCGAGGCAGTTCCTGGAATAAAGATAAAAAGGATAGAAAAGCGTATTTTTATATACACCATCAGAAGAGCTGCCTGTCAGTCCGGTAAGAAAAGTCAGATTTGCCATCTTTACAATATCTGCATTCCGGATGAACGAGTTGAGATGCTGGGCCAGCATCAGCGAACCCAGAAGACTGTTGCCGCGGGCACTGTATTCATCAAAGGAGATATAAATCTGCCTTCTTGTTCCTGATTTCACCATAGCCTTCTCTATCGAGCCCTTCGTTACTTTTATTATCTTGTCAATTTCGCAACCCAGAGACATCTGGCTGGCAAAACTCTCCTGATCCTTTAATCCGCGCAAAGCCTGGGTTGCATACCTGTGGAGGGAGATATAATCTATTTCACCGGCCATGCGGTCAAGCACATAATCGTTCCAGTCGGTCCATCCATCATCCGGGTCATATTTGCCACCGACCCCCGGGTAATTTGAAGAGCCCGAAGCAACAAGCTTTATATCGCGGTCGGCATTCTGCATCAGTTTGGCGGCCTCAATGGCAAACTTGACATAATCCTCCTTGTTTTTATAACCCAGCTGCCAGGGGCCGTCAGTCTCGTTACCAAGAGCCCAGTATTTGACCTTGAAAGGCTGTTCGTTGCCGTATTTTATCCTGAGGTCTGAATAATAGGTGCCTTTCGGATAATTGCAATATTCCACCCAGCGTGCTGCATCGTCAATAGTGCCCGTTCCTGCATTTATGCAAATAAAATTTTCAGCTCCGATCAGTTTACAGAATTTCACATATTCATCAGTTCCCATATGGTTGTTCTCAATTCGTGTCCGGGACAGATCCAGTATTGCCGGGCGCTGGTCCCTTGGGCCAATCCCATCTCTCCAGTTATAGCCTGAAACAAAATTTCCACCTGGCCATCTGACCACGGGGACATTCAGCTCCTTAATAAGTTCGATAAAATCTTTCCTGAATCCGTTCTCATCGGCAAACTTAGACTCAGGTTGCAATAAACTACCACGACCCATATTTTCAAGAAAACTACCATAAATATTAGGGTCAATTGCTCCTGTTTTGCGGTCGGGATCGATTTTTATCACAGCAATATTCTGCGACAGAAGACTACCTGATATCAGACCGGATAAAATCGTGCAAAAGAGTAAAATTTTTAACCTTTTCATAGTGATTAGGATTTGATTGATTTAGATTATTTCAGTGCTTACAAGTTACAAATTTTTATTGGAAGTTTCCGTGATCAATAATTTCATCTTCTTCTGAGTATGAGAGTGAGTGTGAGAGCGAGAAAACAGAGTGAGAGTGCTCGCTCCCGCTAACACTCTCACTCTGTTTTATGTCGGGGTGAGAAGACTCGAACTTCCGACCTCCACGTCCCGAACGTGGCGCGCTAACCAACTGTGCTACACCCCGCAGCGACCACCGTAGCCCTGGCGCAGGCAGTCTTTATCCTCCGTAGCCTTCTTTGACAAACGTAGCTTTAGCGAAGCTGTTGGCAAAAGAGGACTTTATCCCATCCCGGTGCCTTAACAAAGAAAGCTTCAGCGTTCATTTGTCTGCTACAGACAGATCCTGTTTTTCGCCGACAAAAATAAGTATTTTTTTAAAAGTAAGGAAATTGTAGGATCTTCAGGTTCCGGGAAAATAAAATGAATTGCAGTATTAGACTTTCAAGTGAGGAAAAATCAACTAATCTGTTGAAAATATGCATAAAAATACTTAATTTGTCTATAGCTATTTAAATCAGCCAGATTATTAAACATTCTTCGTGTATTTGATTATATTTATCATATAAGCATTCAAAATGAAGAAATTAGCATACCTGATTCTGATTTTTCTGGTAAAATTCTTCTGCATAAACCCTGCCCTTCCACAGGGCAATCATATTACTGATAGTCTTTATACTTTGCTAAAGGAATCAAAAGATAAAGCGGCGCTTCTCAATTCACTGTCAGCCGAATACCTGAACATATCTCCTTTGAGGTCAAAAGAGCTGGCCTCAGAGGCTATGGAAACAGCCAGAAAAGAGAAAAATGATCTTGAAGAAGCTAATTCTTGGCATAATGCAGCCTGCGCCTGGATGGCACAGGGCCACTATGATACTTCGCTATATATGCTTGAAAAATCCCAAGCCCTGTTCAACAAGCTTGGATACTCGGAAGGATTATTGCGCACCAGGAACTCCCTGGCCAACCTGCTCTTTCTGCAGGGGAGACTGGATGAATCTTTGTCGCAGTACGAAAATAATCTTGCACAATCAGAAAAAGAAAACCTCACGGCAATTAAGGCCTCTGCAACAACAAACATAGGACGTATCAACTGGCTCAGGGGAAAATATGAAACGGCCCTGGAATATTACAACGATGCTTTAAAAATGGCTGATTCACTCAGAAATGAATCTATGCAGGGAATGATAAACCTTCTGGCAGGTATTGCTTACCAGGACATGGGCTATTATGATCTTGCTACCGGCAGGATTCTTCTGGCAACGGAACTGTTTGAGAAAATGAACTACTTGTCAAAACTGCCTTATGCCTATAACTACCTGGGATCAGTCTACTTTGAGCTGCAGGATAATGAAAAAGCACTGTCTTCTTTCAGAAAAGCACTTGATGGTTTCCTGCAAAACGGAGATCAATGGGGTAAAGCCGTAACATACAGGTACATGGGCAGGTCGTTCCGACGGTTGCAGTTATCCGATTCGGCTCTATACTATTTCCGGGCTTCCCTGGCTCTTGCAAACAATCTGAACGACAAAAGTGGTGAACTTTATTCCCGGAGATTCCTCGCCGAGGTCCTTTTTGAACAGGGAGAGCAGGACAGCGCCCGTATTTTGTTCAATGAAAATATCGATAAATCAGTCCTTACCGGAAATATCCGTGAAAAGGTCAATAACCTGTATGATCTTGGATTACTGTATATCCGTGAAGGAAAACTCCAAAAGGCTGTAAGCTTTTTGCAGGATGCAGTGATAATTGCTGATTCTCTTGACCTCTTCTATGAAAATATGCTCATAAATAAACAGCTTGCCGATACATATGAGCAGATGGGTGAGCCCGGGAAGGCCCTTGCATTCTACAAAGCATATAAATCACTCAGTGATACCATTTTTACCGCTGAAAAAAGGAAAAATATCGATGAACTTCAACTCAGATACGAGACGGTTAAAAAAAACAGTGAGATAAGTAATTTGAAAATGGGACAGAGGGTACAGGCTGAGAGTCTTAGAAATCAGCGTATTCTGGGTTATTCCCTTTCTGCTTTACTGATTCTGGTGCTTGTATCATCTGCAATTCTTTGGAACAGCTACAGGCAAAAGAAAAAAGCTGACAGGGAAAAGGAGATACTTCTAAAAGAAATCCATCACAGGGTCAAGAACAATTTACAGACAATTTCAAGCCTTCTTAGCCTGCAGTCTTATAATATCGCTGACCCGAGAGTAAAGGACGCCGTAAAGGAGAGCCAGGACCGTGTCAAATCTATGGCTCTGATCCATCAGATGCTTTACCAGCAGGAGAAGCTCTCAATTATTGATTTCGGGAAGTACCTGCATCAGCTTGCAGACAGCATCGCTTCAGGTTATGGCAGCCCCGGGGGCAATATCAGCTGCATTGTGGAATGTAAAGGTGTTGAACTGGACATAGATACTGCCATTCCACTGGGCCTGATTGCAAATGAGCTAATTGTCAATGCATACAAATATGCTTTCAATCCCTCAGAAAAGGGCGAACTGGTTGTCTCACTCACCAGCGACGGTAACCATAAGTATACATTCACTGTAAGAGATAACGGCAGAGGCATGCCGGAAAATTTCAGGATAGACAAGGCTCAAACACTCGGCCTAAGGCTTGTCTCACTGCTTACAAGGCAGCTGAGGGGAGATATCAAGTTCAATAATAATAATGGTACCGGGTTCATTATCACTTTCTGAATCAATTATCGTATAATCTTTACTGTTAACTTTGCAGATGATAAGGCATTATATCTTAAAAGAAGGAATTTCTCCCGGATTATAAAGCTATTTTCATGGAAGCATCAGGCGACATAAGGATACTTATTGTGGAAGATGAGCTGATCATTGCTGAGGATATCCGCACAAAGCTCACCGGACTGGGATATAATGTCACAGGTATTGCCATGACTGCTGATGAGGCTGAACAGTTGCTTGAATCCGCCAGACCTGATATTGTCATGCTCGATATATTGCTGAAAGGTGAAAGAGATGGCATTGATCTTGCACGAATTATAAAGGACCATTATAAAATTCCCTTTATCTTCCTGACATCGCATGCCGACAGAGACACTGTTGAGAGAGCCAGAAGCGTTCTGCCCGACGGATATTTGCTTAAACCCTTTACCGACAAGGACCTCTTTACTGCAATTGAAGTAGCTATTTTCAGGAAGAGTGCCGAAACAGAAAAGAAACATGAAGAACCGACTAACAAAATTCTTCAGGATTGCATTTTCATCAGAAAAGATTATTTCCTTATCAAGATAAAGTTTGATGATCTCATGTGGATAAGATCAGACGGCAATTATCTTGAATTGTACTGCAGGGAAGGTAAAAAACATCTGATCAGGTCGCCACTGAAAGATTTCCTGAATAAGCTTCCGCCAGATCTTTTCCTTCAGGTTCACAAATCATATGCAGTTAACATAAAACACATAGATGCAATAGAATACACCATGATTTCGGTGGAAAACAAAAGTATTCCTGTAGGAAGGAAATTTATCGATGAGATCCGAAAGACCCTTGGTGTAGATCTGTAAGTCACTAACAAAAATACTTCTAAAAAAATCATCACTGCAAACCCGTAGTTTATCATCACCAGGCGTCGTTTGTCACAAAATTTTGCACGCCTTTTACCTGATTACTAAATTTATATAGACTTATTAGTCTGCCACAGGCGGAAGGTATTTTCGATATACTGTAATATTTACAGCTATGGAAACAAGAGAATTTCAAAAATTATTTTTTCTTGCTGTTACATTGTTTTGTTTCACCACCGCCCTTCCGGGGCAGCGCCCCGGAATAGAATGCGGATGCACAAAATACGGTAACTATGTCGCACCTTCGCTAAAAGACATCTCCGCCGTATCGCTCGGAATAAACCTTAATGAAGGGTATTCACCAAAATACAAGTATACAGTAGTTGTTGAAAATACCCAGCCCCCCAACCTGGTTCATATTCAAATTCTTTATCAGAACAGGGTAATTTTTCATGAAAATAGCCGGGCAACAGGCTGGGGCTTCAGCCCCGATGAAGATAAATTCGTGATGCATGGATTTGATGCATCAGGGCACCACTGGTGCAGACTTGTCAATCTCGATCCGGACCCGTCAGAGGATGGAGAAAGTCCAATCACATACAATGTAATCCCCCCAATGGCAGTCTCCTCCTCAAGAATAATGTTCAGCCCCAGGGGAAAATACCTTGTTTATTCAGCCATTACAGGTTCTGACAGGCATCTTTTTCTGAAGGTTTTTGATGCCTCAAACGGAAGTGAGGTTTATGACGGTTCAACCACAGACATTATGGCTGTTCCCTCGTCGGGTAAGGGCATTGCAGGCTGGGGTTTCAGCCCCGACTCAAAGGATGCCACCTTTGTTTATGCATTTCTGACCGGGGTAGACACATATACACTGATAGTCAAGGAAATGAAAACACCTGCCGGTCAGAAAATTATAAATAGTTCAAACATGCAGGGCGATGCAAAGTTTTATTTCAGTCCCTGCGGCGAATACTTTGCCATGATACAAGACCTGCCGGGCAGTGATCCGGAATGCATGCTCTATCCTACCGCAGGCGGATCCGAAATAGGCCCTGCCAAGGCCACCGGATGGTCGAAACTATTCTCAACTGCTGACGGACACTATATTGGCTTCCGTGACCAGAACCCCGTAAAGATTGTTGACAATTTTTCCAAAAACACCTGCCCCGATACAAAAAAACCATGGTGGGAAAATAAGGTGCTCGATACAGGAAAAGTAGTAACGGGAACAAAAATGGAACTTCACTGGAACGGTGCAAAAGATGATAACGGGGTAACTGCATACAGGATTTATAAAGACGGTGAAAAAATCAAAGAGATTGGATCATCCAAAAAATATACAGTTACCGGCCTTAAACCATCCACTGCATACAATTTTAAGATTGAAGCTGGGGATGAAGGAGGTAACTGGAGCACCGACGGACCTTTAAATGCCTTTCCCACCCTTCCGGATAATCCTCCCTCATGGCCCAACCCGCAACTCCGGGCAACAGATACTACCGAAACAAAAACAACACTTACATGGGCACATGCTGTCGATGATTACGGAATAGAATACTACAGAATTCTGAAGAACGGCAAAGAAGAAAATATGATAAGCGGCACATTGAATTCCTATACTGTAAAGAATCTTATAGCAGGTGATATAGATACATTCAGAGTGGAGGCCATTGATGCAGCAAATCACAAAGTGCCCGGTTCTACACTTTTTGTGACGATGCTGCCCGCTGAACCACCTTCCTGGCAGCCGGGCTCTGCAATTACCGATACGCTGGTAACAGAGACCAGCATGACGATCCGCTGGCCGGTCGCATACGACCAGTGTAATGAGATTAAGGGCTATTATGTTTTCCTGAACGGGAAACTGGTGGACTTTGTCAAAAGTCTATGGTATCCTTTCAAAGGTCTGGAGGAGGGTACATTCTATAATTTTGGTATTGTAGCCAAAGATGAATCAGACAGCCCGAGCGATACACTTCGCGCCCGGTTGTCAACATTGCCCTCCCATATTGCAATGCCTCTTGTTAAACATCCTGCGAACCAGACCAATCCTGATATAAGCGACAGATTTGTGGTGTGGGAAGACAACCGGAATGATGACGGAGATATTTATGCCTATGATCTTGAAAAAGATACCATGATACGCATCACAACCGACCCGCATAAACAATACGAACCCAGGGTCAGCGGCGACAGGATAGTATGGACCGATACCCGGAACGGAAACAAAGACATTTACATGTGGGATCCCTGGAATGGCGAAGCGGCCGTTTGTACTGCACCAGGCGACCAGTATATGCCTGCCATCGACGGGGATAACATTGTTTGGACTGATCTCAGGAACGGTAATGCCGATATTTACGTGTTTAATTGTCATACGAATTATGAATATCCGGTTGTTACAAAACCGTCAAATCAGGGTTGGCCGGATATTGAAGGAGATTATGTTGTTTACACCGACGACAGGAATGGAAATCTGGATATATATATGACCCATATCTGGAATAATGATGTGGAATATCCCATTGTTGTCAAAAGAAATGACCAGACACACCCTTCTATTTCAAGGGCTACCAAGAACCCTCGTTCGACCATATATATTACATATGAAGACCAGGGAGACGTTTACCTTTATGCGCCCTTTCTTAATGAGGGAGAAGGCTACAGAAAAATGCTTCCTCTCGATTATGGCCCGGATTGGACTTATCAGTCTAATCCACAGTATGAAAACAAACAACTGGTATATGTTGATTATAGGCCTATATGTGATTTTATCCATCGTAGCATATATGTCTGTCAGGTTAGCAATATAGCTCTCTCCACAACCACACATATTAAACTTGTCAGTTCTGAAAGTGGTGCAGACCAGACCAATCCCAGGATATATGACGATATCGTTGTCTGGCAATACACCAAAGGATCCGATTCAGATATATACATCTGGAAACGGCCTCCCGGTGCCGACCTTCAGTTAACAGTAACCGAGTCGGCCGACCCTGTTCCGGCAGGCGACACACTGAAGTACTTTCTTGTACTCAACAATGACGGCCCTATCAGACGTGCACCGGCCAGCGTTGAATGCACCATCCCCGCCGAAGCAATCTTTGTTTCTGCCACCTCCGGCAAGGGAAATGTAACCATCGAAGGCCTTAAGATAACCTGGAACATCGACAGCCTGGCATACGGATCGGAAGACACCCTGACAATAAAGATGCTGACATCAGGCGACTGTATACTCACATTCAATGCCACAGCCAGTACTCCGCTTTTTGATCCGGATCCTTCGAACAATAAAGTAAGCGAAAAAACAAAAGTCAAAACAATCTTCCCCCGCTCCGTTGACAAGGGAACAAATGCAGGCATGCTTGTGGAACCCGATGGAACAGTCCATCTGATCTACCGGAAAGGAGATGATTACAGCCAGGATGGCGACCTTATGTATGCCTCCAAAACCCGCAGCGGCAAATGGCAGTATCACAAAATCGGCACCTGCCCTCCTTACATATCCGGTTTCTTCCGGCTTGCTATGACCAGCGATAGGACTATCCATGTTGTTTATTCCAATCAGGACTGGTCTCTCACACCAAAGAGCCGCCTTTATTACGGAACCCTGACACCCGGACGTCAATGGCAATCAAAAATCATTGCAGTCTCCGACTCAACCTTCCTGTTTCCCACAATTGATGTTACTTCGCATGATGAACTATGGGTGGCCTGGATTAAAGCATCCGGATTACATGGGACAGTTATGATCAAAAACACCCGTAACGGATACTGGCAGGCAGAAAAGAAGGTCGGAGGCGGATACTGCCATCTGGATATTGCGGTTGACGGTTCGGACAATGTACATCTGTGTACCTATGATGTTAACCTTGGAATAATTTATTATCGGGTAATAAACGGGATTCCGGGACCGCCCGAACAGGTTGAACCTGGCTGGAAAGGCGGACAAAAAGAAGGATTGTACACCTCAATCATGACCGACAAAATGAACCGTCCCCACATCTCATATGTCGGACAGGTAAATAATGATAACAGGGAAAACACCAAGCATGCATGGAAGGAAAATAATGTCTGGTTCAACGAAAAAATAGACAACGGGGAATATTTCAGTTCAATTAACAAGGTTGCCTTCGATCCGTTCAATGCTGTCAATCTTGTCTATTTTCATCTTCCAACTTACATGACGCGTTTTGCGTCCAACTTCTCCGGAAACTGGATAAAACTGCCCATCGACGGCTCATTGAACGATCTTGCCATGGATGCCTCCGGGAACGGACACATGATTGTTAACAGTATAGATTATGTATTTATTCCCCCTCTGGATTACATAAAAGCCGATCCGAAGGTACTTGATTTCGAAGTTGTTCAGCCAGGAGCCAGCCGCACCCTGTCACTTGTCCTCTCCAATCCGGCCCTGAAAGAAATAAGAATCGACAGCATCAAATCCGGGGATGAAAGATTTACGGTTGATAAAACCTCCTTCGTGCTTGATGGTTTTGCTACAGATACCGTCAATGTTACCTTTACACAAAGCATTACGGGGGCAAAGGCTGATAATCTGCTGACCATCATATACAACATCCCCGCAGGCCTCATAATGGAAATACCGCTGAAGGCATTTTCCCTTGCTCCTCGCCTCCAGACAGATGAAGAAACTGTTGATCTTGGATCCGTTCCTCTGAACAGCACAGCGACAAAAACAGTCATTCTGAAAAATACCGGAGCCAATGATTTAATATTCAGCAACATAAATGTTAAGTACGAACTATTCCCGGGGATTCCGTGGGCTACCGATTTCCAGCTTTCAGGACACAACTGTTCCACCCTTCATTATGGTGAAACCTGCCAGGTTGAAGTTTCGTTCAGTCCACATATTGAAGGCGAACAGTTCTCCTATCTGAACATCTACTCCAACGACCCGGAAATGCCTGCAAAGCAGATCATGCTGACCGGAAGGACTGCCTATGCATCCATCATGCCCGGTAAAACTTCCATGAACTTCGGATATTGTGAAGCCGGCCAGTCGAAAAAAGACACCCTTATAATAAAAAACGAAGGAGGAGCAGTTCTTGCTGTATCGGGTGTCGCCATTACCGGAGCAAACAAGGAGCTTTTCAGCGCAAACAACGTATGCCAGAATATTCAGCCGGGCGACTCATGCATTATAGTAGTAACATTTGCTCCGGTTACCGGAGGCGATTTTCAGGCTAATCTTGTGATAAATTCCAATTCACTCTATTCCAAAACAATTACCATCCCCCTTGCGGGTTCAAGTATTCTGAGAAATCTTACCCTGTCAGACTCACGAATAGTTTTCGGAGAAATTCCTGTCGGACATAAGGCATTTTTTAGGTTAGCACTAACCAATACCGGCTCCAATGATGTATCAATCAACGAAATAAGGGTTACTGGAACTGACCGGTATGAATTCTCTCAGGGGTATGCTTCCATCTTGTGCAACGTTTTGCAACCCGGTGTTACGTGTACCGATACGGTTTATTTTATTCCCCTTTTTGAAGGAGAAAAGAATGCGATACTCACAGTCGTTTCAAATGACTCATACAATCCCGTGCAAACGGTAGTACTCACAGGGAAAGCAATACTCAACAACAACAGTATTTCAGGTGAAATATGGGATGAAACAGGTTTACGGGGTATCAATAAATCACATGTATCTCTTATCCCTATGGCAGATGTTGCAGATACAACCCTCCTTTTGCTCGACGGATCGAACAATTACCGCTTCGGAGGACTTCCGGCAGGAAGGTACACCGTTCTTGCAACACCCGATCCGGTTGAGTATCCGGATGAACTCCCGACCTATTACGGTGATAATATCCTGCTCAATAACGCTTTATGGATCCAGGCTCTGGTTGATATTACAGGCAGTGATATCCGGCTTATTAAGAAACCTCCCACCGGAGCCGGAACGGGAATTATCAGTGGTACTTTTTTAACCGGTTCCTCAAAAGGAATATCTGTTTCGGAAAAATCGCAGGATATTAAAGGTAATCCACTGTCCGGTATTTATGTCTATCTCAAAAGCGCTTCCGGGGGCAGCCTGGTATCATATGACATAACGGGTGCTGACGGAGGGTTCAGGTTCCAGGGTCTGGAAGATGGCTCCTATATCTTTCTGGCTGATTACCGTGGTAAGGCAATGGATCCTGCCAATCCTGCCCTGGTAATTAACAGCGGCAGAAGGGAAATAGAAATACTGGCCACGGCAGGAGCTGAAACAATCACAATTAATGACCTTGCAACAGGTATTGACCTGATTGCCGATGCTGCAATCAGGATTTACCCGGTTCCCGCATCGGAAAAGATTACCATTCAGATACCTGACAGATTATTCAGTGGAAAATCAATACGCCTCAGGATAGCCGATTTATCCGGAAGATATCTGTATATAAATGAATTTCATGACTTACATGATTATAACCTTACAATTGATGTCAGTGGCATAAAAGATGGATTATATATAATTGAAATAGGAAATAAAGAGAAAACTTTAAAAACCAGGTTCTTAATAATGAGATGAAAGGCGATTAAAGATACAAATCCTGAATTTTTATTGAAAGTTGAAAATAATAAGAAACAGAAAATGAAAAAGGCATGCGTACTAATCCTCCTTCTTATGATCTCGCTCTGGATCAGCGCGCAGGTAAGATCCGATGAAAAGGTAAATCCCGGAACGGATATCCAGAAGGATAAACCTACTCTTGTCTGGGTTAAATATGATTTTAAGCCCGGCAGCAGAGTCATTTTCGAGGATAACCATGATAATGAAATTAACGGAGAATTTCCTTCGCGCTGGGAGATCATCAAAGGGCTCGGTATTGAGAATGCCGAGTTTGATAATAACAAAGTGATTTACTTCAGGACAGGTGAAGCCTATATTGTTCCACTGGTATCAAACCCGCGAGGAGATTACCTTCCTGATCAATTCACTATCGAATTTGATGCATGGTTTGAAGCAAGGGAATATTGTTATTATTACCTGAAGCTTTATGATGCCAGGAATCAGTCAGAATCCTGTAACCTGATTACAATAGCTGCAAATGCAATTTACTATAAGGGCGTGGGAGGGTCAACATACCCGGGAGAAAGACACGATGATAATCTTGAAAGAAGTTATTGGAGACATTTATCCTTGTCATTCAACGGACGCGGTCTGAAAATATACCTTGATGATACACGGCTGATTAATATTCCGAACATCAACTGCAATCCGACCGGTTTTACTATTGGCGTTCCCTCGTTCAATTCTGCCGGTACAAAAGGTATTAACCGCTTTATCAGGAATATCAGAATTGCTGAAGTAATTGCTGCAGATAATACAAATGCAAACACAACATATGCTCTGACACCCGGCCAGGAGACTGCAATAAAAAGCACCACAACAGATGTACTTGCCGGTAGAGAACCCGTAAGTATGGCTGATAAAAATACAATTAACAATGCACTCAACCCTGTTGGCGAGGTAACTTCCGTTATTCCCCGCAATGATGATTTCGTTCCGGGAGAACTTTTTATGTCAGATGCACGCCCTAAAACCTGGAATATAGAATGGAACAGTGAGGATGGGCTTGATTTTATGGCATATGCTTCTTTGATGCGGGCTCCATATATACAGGATGTCACATCGAATTCTGCTACTGTTATGTGGAGGGTAAGCATACCAAAAGGCCGTAATCCCGCCGATTTCATAAGAAGTATCAGGGCCCGGGCGTGGATAGCCCCTTTCGGCAGAAGCCTGACAGAGGGTGAATTGTACCAGGCCGGATCAGCTAACAATAGTATTGAAGTCTATGATGTTTCTGGAACATATAAGTATGAGGAAGGAGTAAGATATAACCATGATGTTAGCAGCGGAAGCGGAAAGAACGATTTCTGGCTGAATACTATGTCTTACCGCCCTGTGATCGGGCTAAAAGTTGTATTCAGAAATCTCCAGCCGTCAACCGCTTATCACTACAGGATAATATCAGAAGGAATACTTACTCCTTCACAGACTTCATTATCGGAAATTACGCTGGCAAACGATGTCGCGTTCAGGACGACTCCTGCATCTGGTCAAAACCAGCCGGTCAGTTTCATAGCCATGGGCGATCTTGGACCGGGAAATGAAAACTGGCCGGGTGGTTACTCCCCTCCAAGCTTCTTTTATGATGTATTTGATTTATTCAACAAAGTGGTGAGAGACAAGAAACCTGATATGTGGCTTGCACTTGGAGATATTGACAACGACTCGGATGGTCATCCGAACGCAATGGATCCGTTCTTCTTTAACCTTTATAATGCTTACCATGATCAGAACAATCCCGGAAAAACCTCATCAATACCTGAGTATTCCAAAACAACCGGAGTAAAAGCATTCAGAAAACCACCATATACTGGTATTTTAGGCGGACTGCCCGTCTATCCCACCTTCGGTAATCATGATATATGCCATCAGTGGGATGGGAGCCTTGATTATTTCAATAAAGCTTACAAGGGAAGTTTTCAGCTGCCAGCCGGAGGATGGAATGATGCATCGCGCAATTTCAACCTGAGCGGAGCCGGTTATTTCTACACTTTCAGGTACGGAAATGTAATATTTATCTCGCTTGGCCTTCCTTCAGGAAAATGTACCCCGGAAGTAAAATATATGATTCAGGATCCTAAATATGGTACGGAATGGATGGAGTGCTGGGGTTCTCAGCAGAAGGAAGCCCTAAGATCATTCCTCTCCTCACTGCAAGGTGAAATCCGGAATACCAACACCTGGCTGGTCGTATACTTCCATGACCATAACCCGGGATATGTTGACGAGGATGGCGAATACAGCAGGATGCTGGCGGAGTACGGGGTCGATCTTGTTCTGATGGGACATGATCATACATTCCGCCAAAAAACTGTAAATCAGGGATATAATAATTACAGGGCTCTCGTAATAGGTAACGGGGGCTACGGCGATGATGATAATGACTCAGATAACTGTCATTATCCCGGTTTCGTATTCTTCAATATCTCAGGTAATACACTTGAATACTGGAAGTATGATACTCACAGGAGAAGCAGTTCCGGAGTGCCCGCAAGTCGCGACGATCTGGACCCCCGCATATGGGAACATTGCAGGATCCAAAAGACAGGCAGTGGACAACATATAATAAGCGAGGAGATCCTTAACAGTCGGGTGGAATAGTGAACAACCAAACCTTTTGGAAATGCAGGATGTGAATAAACAAAAAAATCTAACAGGTAATGAAAAAAGTATTGTTTCTTGTGCTTCTTTTTGCGTCGATATCCTTTATTGACGCGCAGATAAGGGATGATCTGAAGAGTGATTTGCAGGAAAAACCTGACCTAGTCTGGGCAAAGTTCGATTTCGTTCCGGGTGACAAGGTCTTTTTTGAAGACAGTCATGAAAATGAAGAGAACGGTGAGTTTCCTGCCAGGTGGGATCTTGTCCGTGGCGGTGGAATAGAAAATGCCGTGTTCGATAACCAGAAAGTCATTTATTTCAGGTCAGGGGATGCATTGATTGTCCCTTACCTGAAAAATCCCAAAGCTGATTATCTGCCTGATGTTTTTACTCTCGAATTCGATGCATGGTTTGAAGCAAAGGAGTATTGTTATTATAGCGTTAAGCTCTTTGACGAGAAGAACCAAACAGCTTCATGTAACCTGATATCAATTCAGGCAAATGCGGTGTATTATAAAGGTTCAGGCGGATCAACATATCCGGGAGAAAAGTATGATGATAATCTCCAGAAGAGCTACTGGCGACATGTTTCACTCGCATTTAACACAAGAGCTCTGAAAATATATCTCGACGACACCCGACTGGTCAACATCCCGAACCTGGGATGCAACCCCACAGGTGTGACTATTGGCGTACCCTCCTTTAATTCAGCAGGCACTAAAGGAATAAACCGTTTCATTAAGAACATAAGAATTGCCGAGGGTGGTGTAAAGCTTTATGACAGGCTTCTGCAGGACGGTAAGATCATTGCCAGCGGGATAAGATTTGATGTGAACAAGGCTACATTGCGTCCTGAGTCAATGGGTGTGATCAATACCATATACCAGATGATGAATGAACATCCCGAATTAAAATTCAGCATCGAGGGACACACCGACAGCGATGGAGATGATTCCTTCAATCAGAAACTCTCTGAGCAGCGTGCCGAAACAGTTGTCAATGTACTTTTACAAATGGGGGTCGACAGGAGCAGGCTTACTTCAAAGGGATGGGGCGAGAGCAAACCTGTCAGCGACAACTCAACTCCTGAAGGAAAAGCTGACAACAGGAGGGTCGAATTCGTATTGATGAAATAAACAGACAAAATTAAATGATCCCGAATTGAGAGCTGAATATTAAATCGAATTCATTTGTATGGTTTTGCATGTGAAAACGATGAAATGATTAGCCATTGGCAGGGGATGAAGTGGACAAATATATTAACAATGAGGAAACAGTTGAATGACATGTGCTTTGCATAAGATGTAAAAATAATAAACTCTGTAATATATTTGTGTAAATATTCATTCCTGATGATAATACACCTTCATTTCCACAGACGTGCAACAGGCGTTACCCGAAGCGTAGAAAACATAATTCCGATCCTCAATAGATATTCTGATGCAGCTGTCTTTGGATATGGAATAAATTCCCCAAAAATAAACCTGAACAAACTGTTTAATGCAGTCAGGTCTGATGAAAAAAAGACCATAATCCATGCTCACAGGATCAACGAGATACTCTTCGCACTGCTGCTGCGCTGCCTGGGAGGGAAATTCAGACTGGTCTTTACACGGCACGCAGAAAGCAAACCAGCGAATTTCACGTACTTCCTTATGAAAAAGGCTGACCACATCGTCTGCCTGAGCAAACCTATGTCTGACAACCTTAGATTGCCCAATACTCTTATCCCTCATGGAGTCAATACTGAAATATTCAGAATAAGAGAAAAAACACCCTTCAGCAAAATATCTCAGAAAAATATTATTGGTGTCGTTGGAAGAATACGCCCCGCTAAAGGTCAGTTAATTGTAGCGAAAGCTGCTGCCGGAGCACTTAAATCAAATCCGGGATGGGGCCTCGCATTTATCGGAAGGATTGATGATCCTAAGTATTCAGATATGATCCTTACTTTTGCAGGAGATGAAGAAATATCTGAACAGATCCACTTCCTCCCTGAAACAAATCATATTGAGGATTTTTATTCAGCCTGCGATATTATAGTTATAGCTTCAGAATCCGAAGGTTTCTCCCTTGTATGCCTCGAAGCCATGGCCTGCGGTCTGACAATAATTGCAACAGAAAATGTGGGGATTCATTCGGATGTGATCCAACACGGTGTTAACGGGTTCCTTTTCTCCGCAAACGACATATCCTCCCTGAAAAAGATAATTGCGGAAATAATCGCAAAGAGAATAACCCTAAATCCTGATATAATCCGCCAGACTATCGTCGATAACTGGAGTATCGAAAAATCAGCCGCCAGATTACTTCATCTATACGGTATTTTATAATATTCGTTTTCTATCACTCGTCGCCCCCTCCCTTCATCGCCCCATCGCCCCCTCTTCAACCCTTCAACCTTTTCAACGCTTCAAATTTCTTCAACCTCTAGGAGGTAGAATATCACGTAGGTATATCTTCAACTACAATACCATATCGTCTACGACGAATCCCGATCAGGTCTCCTCATCGCCTCATCGCCCTTTCCCCTCATCGCCCCCTCGCCCCTTCCTAATACGGGTCCACATCTACCCCTATCCTCAAACCACCGGCTCCCTTTTCTTTTTCGAGCCTGTCGAGGGCTGCCCTTATCATCTCCCTGGCTTTCGCCAGAGATTTCTCCTTTTCGATCTTAATCAGAAGTGTTTTAATATACCACGACTGTATCTGCGATATCAGCGGATACTCAGGACCGAGAACCCTTTTCCCGAACATGCCTTTTAGATCATTGCCAAGGATGTCTGCAAATGAATTAAGGTCCGCTCTGCTCTTATGCTTCAGGTTGATCCGGATCATCCTGCAGAAAGGCGGGTAGTTGAATGCTCTCCTTTCCTCAATCTGTGATCTGTACATATTTTGATAGTCGTGCTGCAGCATCAGTCTTATTATCCTGTTGTCGGGATCCGACGTCTGGATCACCACCTTACCCTGTTTCTGCCTTCTCCCTGCTCTTCCGCTTACCTGTTCCATTAGCTGGAAGCTCCTCTCATGAGCCCGGAAATCGGGATAATGCAGCAGATTATCCGCGTTCAGTATCCCTACAACAGTAAGGTTCTCAAAGTCTAGTCCCTTAGATATCATCTGGGTGCCGATCAGTATATCAGTGCGGTGCTCCTCAAAAGCTTTTATTATCCTGTTGAAGGAATTTCTCGAACCTGTAGTATCCTGATCCATCCTTTCAACCCGTGCAGAAGGGAAGACTATTTTTATCTCATCCTCTATTTTCTGGGTTCCGAAGCCCCTTGTCACCATTCCGGATGAATTGCAATTTTCACATTTGTGAGGGACAGAAATTGAATATCCGCAATAATGACAAACGAGACGGCCAATGCTTTTATGGTAGGTCAGGTTAACTGCACACTGTTTGCATGAAGGGATCCAGCCGCAATCAGAACACTCAATATAAGGTGAGAAACCTCTTCTGTTCTGGAATAATATTATCTGCTCACCCTTACTGAGCGCTTCATCAATACTGTTTAAAAGCTCCGGAGTAAAATGCGACACCATCAGTTTTTTCCTGTAGGCCTCCCTCGAGTTCGCCAGTATTATTGAAGGCAGCCTGATCGATCCGTATCTTTCCTTCAGCTCTGCAAACCCGTATTTGCCCCTTTCAGCATTATAATAACTTTCAATTGATGGTGTGGCAGATCCCAGAATTGTTTTAGCTTTATGAATTCCGGCCAGAACAATCGCACAATCCCGGGCCTGGTATCTCGGTGACGGATCGTGCTGCTTATATGATATATCATGCTCTTCGTCAACAATAACCAGTCCAAGATTGCTGAAAGGAAGGAATATTGAAGATCTTGCTCCAAGTACCAGCCGGTATCCGGACCCGGGATCGTCCGCAGCTACTTTTTTCCAGATCTCTGCTCTTTCCTGATCATTGAACCGGGAATGATAGATCCCTGTAATATTACCGAAATGCTTTTGCAACCGTATTATCAACTGTGTGGTAAGAGCTATCTCCGGAAGCAGATAAAGCACCTGCTTCCCTTTCTTCAGTTGTTCATCAATAAGATGGATATATATCTCGGTCTTTCCGCTTGAAGTAACTCCATGAAGCAGGGCAATATCTTTTTCCTTATAAATCCTTCGTATGGAATCATATGTTACTGCCTGAATATTGCTCAGGTCTCTTATCTGTTCCGTTTTATTTTCCGGATAACTGAGTCTTCCCACCTCGAGAGACAGCTGTTTAAAGATACCCTTTTTAACAAGAGGGTTAATGTGAGAGGGCGCCGAACCAGATTTCTTCAATACATAAGATTTTCTTAATGCCTTTATCTCAGAGTCAGCAGTGTAACCTGTCAGATAAAGATATGCAGTCAGTATATCGGATTGTCTTGGAGCTTTCCGAAGTGAATCAAGTATCTCATTCAATTCCATATCAGAGAACCTGCGTGCCAGCTCTACAAAAGTTTCCTTCTTTGGCCTGTACCTCTCTACCACTGGTACATTTGTCTCTCCTTCAGGAAAGAGAGCGGCCGGAACAGCTGCTTTCATAACTTCTCCTTCAGTGCACATGTAATAAGCGGCTATCCAGTTCCAGAAATCAAGCTGCCTGTCATTGATTACAGGATCAGATCCGTATGCTTTCATTACAGGTCTGATATCTTTAATATCCGGTACATCATTATGAACCCTGGCAACAACACCGGTGTAGATCTTCCGGTCCTTAAGCTGCACCTGAACTCTTGTCCCGCGTCTGACTATCTCCTGCATCTCCTCCGGAATGCTGTACGTAAGTCTGCCTTTTAGAGCTAAGGGTAAAATAATATCGGCGAAGCTGCTTTGCATCGGTAAAAAGATATATGCAATGTAAGAATAAAAACGGGGTGTTGGTATATGAATCTATACCGACAATTACTCTTAATTTGACTTGATGAACGATGCCAGAACAGTAAGGAGATGTTCTTTACGAATGGGTTTAATAAGGCAGGCATCACAACCTGCTTCCAGGATAATATCTTTATCGTCCTCAAAGATAAAAGCGGTCTGGGCTATAATAGGAAGGGTCTTCCTTATCTTTCTGATCTCTTTCGTTGCTTCGATCCCGTTCATTTCCGGCATCTGCATATCAAGAAGAACAACATCGATATCAGGAGTATTACTGATGACCTCTATTGCTTCCCTTCCTGACCTTGCAGTAAGGATCTGCACTCCTGTATCGAGGAGAGTCCTGTTAAGGTAGACAAGTACATCCTTATTATCGTCGACAAGGAGGCATTTTTTTGAACTCCAGTCATACTGCCCTGAAGGTTGATCCTTAAGTACACTCTTCAGTTTTGTTTTTGTACTTCCTGCTGGTCTGTACGGTATAGCAAAACTGAATTCAGAACCAATTCCTTTCTCCGATTGCACATTGATTGTCCCTCCCATTCGTTCGATCACCTCTTTCGCAAGTGTCAGTCCGATCCCAAGGCCTTCAAACGGACGGTGATGGCCGTTAATTTCCTGCCGGAATTCTTCAAAGATCCTGACCAGATTCTCCTTGTTGATACCAATACCGGTATCTTTTATTTTGAATACAAGATTCTCTTCTTCCTTGAAATAGGATAAGTCTATCGATCCGTCAAGAGTGAATTTAATCGCATTATCCATAAGATGATTTAATACCCTCTTAAGCCATACCTTATCAGTGAAGATCATATCAGAATCTTCACTGAACTGATTCCTGACATTAAGTATTATCGATTTTTCACTCCTTCGTATTGTCTGCCTTGAATCTTCTATAACTTCATTGACTATATCGTTAACAGAAGCTTCTTCATATGTGATCTCGATCTGTGAGCTCTCCAGCCTTGAAAGATCAATAATATCACCGATTATCTGAAGTAGCTTTTCACTATTATGGTTTATCTGTTCAATATACTCTTCCTTAACTTCCTGAGTAATATCATTGGCAAGCAGAAGGTTTGAAAACCCGACAACACTGTTGAGCGGGGTCCTTATCTCATGGGAAATGTTTGCCAGGAAACTTGATTTCAAACGGCTGCTGGTCTCAGCTTCCAGGCTGGCCTTTACAAGGTCCTCATTAATTTTCTTTAATTTTGTTATATCCCTTGAAATTGTAAGCGCCCCAAGAAGGTTTCCGGCATCATCCTTTACCTGTACTGATTTTGTTGACAGACTTATATAATGCCCTTCCCTGTGCCTTAGCCTGAGCTCACATTCATAAAAGCCATTGTTTTTCAGCCCTTTAAGGAATCTCTCCCTGTAATCAAGATCCTCTGGATGTATAATTGACATAGGATCTATCTCATTATATGTTTCCCTGTTGTATCCTACTACCGAATAAAAGGCAGAATTAGCATATTTGAGATTGAGTTCGCTGTCGTAAAATGCTATACCATCATCTGCCGACTGAAAGAGTATCTTGAAGAACTTATCTGTTTCCGAATACTGTTTCATAACAAGATCCTTCTGTTCCGCCAGATCAGAATTGGATTTCCGCAGATCGTCATTGATCTTGATGATCTCCTTGTTCTTTAATAAAAGCTCTCTGTTAATCTTTCTCAGTTTCAGGGAGAAAAAAATAATTGTAGCAAATACTATGATTAGAGCCCCTGAAATTGTAAAAAGGAGATGCAGTAAAGTTTTGGATAACACAAGATTTGAATTTACAGCCAGCATATTATAGCTGTTACCTGCTCCTAAGGTCAATGATGAAAGCAGTAGCAACAAGCACATAGGAATTATGTACAGCATGAATTTGCCGGAGTGTCTGACTCTATTATTCAGGAGTGCCCTCTTCATCCGTCAGATTAACCTTATTCTCAGCCTTTTTTTCGACATTAAGACGTGGGCAAATATAATTATTCAAATTATCATTTCTCCTGATTTTTTAACAAAATGTATTAAATTGCAAACCAATGGTTACTCTTTCATAACGATTATTATAATGGGAAATAATAAGTCATTCTCCGGTGGCAGACGATACAGCAATGATGATATTACTGTTTACTGGAAACCGTCGGCCTGTATCCATGCCACATATTGCTTCAGGGAACTGATTGAAGTATTCGATCCCGGCCGTCGTCCCTGGGTGGATATGAAAGCTGCACCTACAGACAGGATAATAGAAGTGGTAAATATGTGCCCAACCGATGCGCTTACCTGGAAATGGAATGATAATGAAAAAAACAAGGATGTGCCTCAGGATCAGACTAACCATGTCAGGTTCAGAAGACCAGAGCTTCTGGATGATGAAATAGCTGTCAATGAGGTACGACCTGTGGTGGTGAAGGTAATGGTTGACGGACCTATTGTAATTAATGGCACTTTTGATTTCGACAATGACGGAACCAGGAAAGAAGTTAAAGACAGCCTCATTTCGGTGTGCCGGTGCGGAGCCAGCAGTAAAATGCCGTTCTGTGACGGACATCACAGAAAAATAGGATTCACGGGATAATTCGATTTGGAAATGGAAAACAAGGAAGATAATAAACCTGCCACTGTTGTGGAAGTAGTCGACCAGGGACCTCTCGGGATAAAAGGGAGTTTTATACTCAAAGACCTTAAGAGAGGATCAGAGTCCAAACCCGGAGAGGTCTGGCTTTGCAGATGCGGTAAATCAAAAAATAAACCGTTCTGTGACGATTCACATAAAAAGAATGACTAGCCTGCTTTCAGGACAGAGCTCACTTTTTCAGCTGCTTCGCTGAATGATATGGCTGAATATACCGATAGCCCGGATTCATCGATGATTTTCTTTGCTTCTTCGGCATTTGTCCCCTGGAGTCTGACAATTACCGGGACTTTTATCTTTCCTATTGATCTGTAAGCGTCAACGACACCATTTGCCACTCTGTCGCATCTGACTATCCCTCCGAAAATATTTATAAGAATGGCTCTTACAGCTGGATCTTTAAGAATGATCCTGAACCCGGCTTCAACAGTCTGAGCCGACGCCGTCCCGCCAACGTCAAGGAAATTAGCCGGGGAGCCTCCTGACAGTTTAATAATATCCATTGTAGCCATTGCAAGTCCTGCCCCATTAACCATACACCCGACATTACCATCCAGCTTAACGAAATTCAGATTGTATTTTCCGGCTTCAACCTCTGTCGGATCCTCTTCGTTCAGATCCCTCATCTCAGCCAGTTCAGGATGCCGGAATAATGCATTGTCATCGAGAACCACCTTGCAGTCGACCGCAAGGATCCTTTCATCGCTTGTCTTGAGAACCGGGTTGATCTCAAGGAGCTGAGCATCACATCCGATGAATGTCTCCCATAGTCCTTTCAGGAACTTCTGCATATTTTTGAAGGCATTGCCTCCCAATCCAAGTCTGAATGCTATATCCCTGCATTGGAAAGACTGCAATCCCGTAGCAGGGTCGATCACTTCAGTGAAGATCCTGTCAGGTGTCTTCTCAGCTACTTCTTCTATCGACATTCCTCCTTCAGGAGAATACATTATTATATATTTTTCTTTACTGCGGTCGAGAAGTATGCTGACATAGAATTCCCTTATCTCCGCTTCCCCTTTATAATATACATCCTGAGCTACCAATACCCTGTTGACTTTTTTACCGGCAGGGCCAGTCTGTGGTGTCACAAGCTGCATTCCAATCATTTTCGAGGCCAGAATACCTGCTTCTTCAGGTGATTTCGCCAGTTTGACACCTCCTCCTTTGCCCCTGCCCCCGGCATGGATCTGAGCTTTTACAACAAAATATTCCGATCCGTATTTCTCACGGAGCTGCCTTGCAATTAAAACAGCATGTTCTGGTGTCTCTGCAACAAAGCCCTCCTGTATATCAACATTAAAAGTTCGCAGCAGCGCTTTCCCCTGGTATTCGTGAATATTCATCTGTTAACTCGATATTTGTTAGGTCAGGTACTTATGCAATAGTTTCTGTGACTCCAATATAAAAATAATATAAGGATTTTTTGATAATTTTAGTGTAAAAAAGAATGCGTAAGCTCAAAAACAGTGAACTGAACAGGAAGACTGTTACCGAGTTCCGGGAATCAGATAAATCTCCTTTTGTAATTGTGCTCGATAACGTAAGGAGCAACAGTAATGTCGGATCCGTTTTCAGGACCTCAGATGCCTTCCTTGCTGAGGGTATTTATCTGTGTGGAATAACCGGCCGGCCCCCGCACAGGGAGATAAGTAAAACTGCTCTTGGTGCAACTGAAACGGTATCGTGGAAATATTTCAAAAATACTATTGACGCTATATCAGAGCTTAAGGCGCTGGGGTATAAGATTGTGGGTATTGAACAGGCTGAAGGCTCCATTGACCTGGGATCATTCAGGGTGAAAAAGGGTATCCGTTACGCTTTGGTCTTCGGTCATGAAGTGAATGGTGTTGATCAGAAGATCCTTGATGTGTGCGATTATGTGGTGGAGATACCGCAGTTCGGAACAAAACATTCCTTTAATATAGCTGTAAGTGCGGGAATAGTGTTGTGGGAGCTGAGCAAAACCTTAACTGATAGTTCGACAAAAAAATAGGGGTGCTGCATGCAACACCCCTATAATTATAGCTATTACAGAACCTTACTGTACGATTGTTTTGAATGCATCATCAGTCCAGAATTTTGCAAATTCCAGGTCGGTTTTTGCATTGGCTTTCCATACGGGGTCGATTCCGACTGCTTCACGAAGACCAGCCAGCATATAATTCCTGTCATCAGTACGGGCTCCGATAACTGCTTTCAGGTATGGAACTCTTCCTTTGCATGTTTCTTTGGTTCCGTCAAGAGTGGCTTTTGCCTGAGTCACGTTACCCTTCAGAAGCTGTGCAAGAGCTGCATTGAAACATGGCGAAGTTCCAAAGAAATTTACAGCTGCATCATACTGTCCTTTTGTTATTGCGATAACACCAAGTCCCCATTTCGATTCATCAGTAGCAGCAGCCATTGAATTGAATTGTTCTTCAGCTTTTACCATGTCACCTTTTACAAGGTAAGCGAAACCGAGGTTATTTTTAACAAAATCATTATTATTGATTGCCCTGGCTTTTTCAAGTGCTGTTATGGCTTCATCAACTTTCCCCTGGGCAAGAAGAGTGTACCCAATATTGTTTGCAGCACGAATGCACGTCGGATTAGCTTCGAGAGCAGCTTTATAGAATGCAAGCTGTTCATTATTATCCTGTGTAAGTGTTGCAGCATAGAGCATTTCTTCAAGGCTCAGTACCTTGGGATCTGATTTGGCCTGTGCAAGGATCTGCTCATCAGAACGACCAATCTTATCAACGTCGATGACCATCTTTGACCTTCTCAGTCTCGGGAGGATGTCGGTCTTCAGGGCTTCAAAAGCAGCTGACATATTCCTTATTTCCCTTTCACGAACTTCAGGATCGGAGTACATTGAAAGTACACGAAGAATAAGATCCTTGTCCTGAATGTTTGATTTTTCAACTTCTGTTTTGAAACCTTCCCAGTCTTCGGGAGTTGTTATTGATTTGAAGAATCCGTCAGCTTTTGCAGCTTCTATCTTGTCAAATTCCTTCTTGATAAGCTTATCAGCAGCGGTGCCCCTGTTGCCTGAGAGTTTTTCGTTAAAATCGAATTTACCATCAGGTGAAGCATAGGAGCTTACATTAGCTGCTTTAAACTGGCGGTTTGGATCAGTTGCTACAGTTTGTATATAGCTTTTAAGCTGGACAACATCTTCGGCTTTAAGTTCTGAAGGACGGATATCCGATCTGTTAATTACATAGTTAATGTCAGCGATCTGTGATTCAGGAGTGATCCTGACAAAATTATCCTTCATCATTGTTGGTCTTGCATGCTTATTTACAAGTGTCGATGTTGCAATAACTCCATCAGCTAATTTAACCGGGTCAAAATCAAGGCTCTTTGAGCCCCTGACAGCCTTGATCCTCAGCATCAGTTCAGAGACCTTCATCGCTTCCTTATAAGGAACAACACCATTATATGTAAAGTTCCCTCCGGTATAAGTGATCACCTGATTATTGGCCTGAACTTTTTCACCCTGAAGGACCTGGACTTTTTCAAAAGCGGTCTCTCCACCAGCATATGTAAGTACAGGTGTAGCTGTAAGAGTGGTCTTCTTATCAAAATACTTTTCGGGGAATGCACCTTTAATGGTTACATTAACAAGACCTGCATGTGTTTCAAGTACTTTTGGGGTAACCTCATACTGTATTAAGCCTGAGTTCTTCTTCATCTTATTCAGACCACTGCAACCGCTCATAATAACCGCGGTCAGGATAAGGATAAAATAGCTTTTGAATTTTTTCATAGTGATAAAGAGTTATTTGTTTACGACCTTCTTAAATGATAATAATTGAACAATATACAAAATTCTCTGCAAATCTAAAAAAAATAGTTGGGAGTAAGAGATAATTCGAAAAAAAATTACAAAATCAGAGTATTCAATCCCACCTGATATTCCCGGTAAAATATGGCATCAACAAGCTTTTTATAATCCTCCTCATGCGCTACAAAATCTATCCCGTTTATGTCAATTACAAGGTAACGGTTTTCAGGATTCTGCCTGAAGAAGGTGAAATAGCTTTCCTGGATCTTCTGCAAATACTCTGCAGTAATTGTCTTCTCATAGTTACGACCCCGCTTTTTTATATTGCGAAGCAGGTTTTCAGTTGTAAGATGGAGATATACATAAATATCCGGTTTGGGTAAGGAGCTATAAATAATATGGTAGATCTGGCGATAGAGATTATACTCATCTCCTTTCAATGTTGAAGATGCAAAAACAAGTGACTTCATGAAATAATAATCTGCCACCGTAAATGATTTAAAGAGATCCTGAGGTACCAGCTCCTCTTTCAGCTGTTTATAACGGCTGGCCAGGAATGAGAGCTCCAGCGGGAAGGAATATTTTTCCGGATCGTCATAGAATTTAGGCAGAAAGGGGTTATCAGCAAATCGTTCGAGTATCAGCCGTGCATTGAACTGTTCGGATATCCTGGTAGCAAGGGTTGTCTTTCCGGCTCCGATATTTCCTTCAATAACAACGTAGTTATAACTGATCTCCATCTCTGAAGATATTTTCGGTTCATTAATTCTGAGCCTCAGTCTTCCTATGCTCATGCTCCTGTTTCGGAGGACGAGGCAGAAGTACCTTCCTTGACAGCTTCAGTTTCCCGCTCTTCGGATCGATATCGATAAGCTTAACTTCAATCTCATCGCCTTCCTTAAGGACTTCATCAACTGTTTTTATCTTCTTCCAGTCAATTTCCGAAATATGAAGCAGCCCGTCTTTATTTGGCAATATTTCAACAAAAGCCCCGAACTGAACTATCGTTTTTACTTTTCCTTTGTAGACCTGGCCAACTTCAGGCACAGCAACGATTCTTTTGATCCATTCAACTGCTGCAGTAATAACTTCCTTGTTCTCTCCGAAGACATTTACATCTCCCCGGCCGTTGATCTCCTCTACGACAATAGTAGCTCCTGTTTCGCGCTGTATTTCCTGAATGACTTTACCTCCGGGACCAATAAGAGCTCCGATCATATCCTTAGGAATAGACAGCATTTCTATCCTTGGAGCATGCGGTTTCAGCTCCGGCCTCGGCTCTGATATTGTTTTTGACATTATATCAAGGATGTGCATTCTTCCCTTTTTTGCCTGTTCAAGGGCTTTTGACAGTATCTCGTATGACAACCCTTCAACTTTAATGTCCATCTGAGTAGCTGTTATTCCGTCTCTTGTCCCTGCCACCTTGAAGTCCATATCACCGAGATGATCCTCATCGCCAAGGATATCTGAGAGTATAGCGTACTGGTTTGTTTTCGGATCTGTGATAAGTCCCATTGCAATACCCGATACAGGCTTTTTTAATTTAATACCTGCATCCATCAGTGCAAGAGTGCCCGCACATACCGTAGCCATCGATGATGAACCATTTGATTCAAGGATATCTGATACGACCCTTACAGCATAAGGATTCTCTTCGTCGGGAGGCATCATATTCTTAAGAGCCCTGTGGGCAAGATTTCCATGACCTATTTCCCTTCGGCTGACACCCCTGGCTGGTTTTGCTTCTCCAGTGGAAAAAGGAGGGAAATTATAATGAAGTGTGAATTTCTCCGTTCCCTGGTTCAGGACATCATCAATTATCTTCTCATCCAGCTTCGTTCCAAGGGTTACTGTAGTTAAAGACTGTGTCTCGCCTCTTGTGAAAAGAGCTGACCCGTGGGTTGCCGGGAGAGGATCAATTTCACATTCTATCGGGCGTATCTCATCTGTTTTCCTGCCGTCAAGACGGATCTTCTCATCAAGTACCAGACGTCTTGCTGCTTCCTTGACAACATCATGGAAATATTTCTTTACAAGCGCTTCATTGATCTCGTCTTCTTCTGTATACTGTGAAAGGAATTCTGTGATTATGGCCTCAGAAGCACTTTCCCTTGCCTGCTTGCTTGCGGTTGATGACCTGGCTGCATTATAACATTTATCATAGGTCTCATCCCATATCTTCTTCTTCAGCTCTTCATCCTTCACTTCATGATCATATTCGCGCTTTATATTCTTTCCCAGTTCTTCAGCAAATTCCATCTGGGCCTTACAATGAGTTTTGATAGCTTCATGTGCCACCTTCAGAGCTTCAAGCATATCAGCTTCCGATACTTCCTTCATCTCACCCTCAACCATGAGGATATTATCGTAAGTGGCCCCTACTATCAGATCCAGATCTGCATGTTCCATCTGGGAGGCAGCAGGATTTATGACAAACCTGCCATCTATCCGGGCGACCCTGACCTCAGAAATAGGTCCGTTAAATGGAATATCTGAGACGGCAAGAGCTGCTGATGCAGCAAGACCTGCAAGAGCATCCGGAATTATATCAGTATCAGCCGATATCAGATTAATTGTGACGAAAGTTTCTGCATGAAAATCATCAGGGAAGAGCGGACGTAAAGCCCTGTCAACCAGTCTTGATATAAGTACCTCATAATCAGATGGTCTGGCTTCTCTTTTAAGAAATCCCCCCGGAATTCTTCCGGAAGAAGCGTATTTCTCTTTGTATTCAACCGACAACGGCATGAAGTCTGTATCTTCCTTTGCCTCTTTTGCTGCAACAACCGTAGCCAGCAGCATTGTTTTTCCCATTTTCAAAAGAACGGCCCCGTCAGCCTGCCTGGCGAGTTTTCCCGTCTGTAGTATTATTTGTCTCCCGTCAGCGAGATCAATAATTTTCTCTTTTACTTTAAACATTATGATTTGATTTTTATGAATGCCGAAATTACATAACGTAAAAATAGTATGAAAAAAGGCAACTATGCATTGCCTTCTCCCATATTTTCTATTTACGTAATTTCAACGCTTTTATGATTTCACGATATCGCGCTATATCCTTCACCCTCAGGTAGTCAAGAAGCTTACGCCGTTTACCGACAAGTTTAACTAGGGCCTGCTGTGTACTGAAATCCTTTTTATTCTTCTTAAGATGTTCAGTAAGATGATTAATCCTATATGAAAAAAGCGCTATCTGCCCTTCTGCTGAACCAGTATCAATCTCTGAAGATCCGAACGATTTGAATAATTCCTGTTTTTTTTCTGTTGTTAAATACATGTCTTTGACCAAAATATTGTTTATCCAAAGGGAGATCGAATCTCCAATTTTGGAACGCAAAAATAAGGCTTTTTTATGTAAATAATCAAACAATTGGAATTTTTTTTAAAATTATTCTTTCACACCCCGCATTTCTATAACGATCCGGCCCTTCTTTTTATTATAACTTCTATTTAAAAGACGTGCAAGACCGACTGAACGTTGCGCCTGAAATAAAAAATAATCAACCACTTATCAATACTTTTTAACAACTTATCAAAATGGCGATCCGGGACGGGGTTCAAGCATAACTTTTTCTGCTTCGCCAAGAGATTTTCCGAGACTGATCAATCTGCTTCCGATGCGGCAATCAAGACACCTCCGTCTCTTGCAATAATTATTCCTGAGCTGTATCAGTCCCTGTGTAAAAAAAGCAGATTCAGCCTCAATACCAGCTATTTTCCATTCATCAATTACCGAATTTGACTCAGGGCTTATATTTTCAAGAAAAGTGAGAACTCTTTCACACATATGCCTCGTATCATGAATCCTTCCGTAAAAGAACAGAGCAGGTATGACTGCGTTGATAAGTAGTATATCAGTCGCCTGTGAACCGGCAGTCTTGATGTAGCTCCTGCTGTTCTTTCCAAAAACAAAATGATCGTTCCAGTACTCTGATGCATTTACGTTGAACAGATCTCTTAATTTCGCAAGGTCCTCCGTTTCGAGAGCTCTTGAAAACAGTCCGTCTGTTCCGGTAAGCATGCCCGCGAGCTGCGATATTCTTAGTGTAGGGAAATTGGCAGGCCGTAGTCTGGCAAATTTCCATAGCCATCCGTGTATCGGCTTAATTGAATACTTGGTTGAAAGGATCCTGAACTCCCGGTTAAGTTCAAGGTAATAGCTATCATACACAGCTTCTCTGAAAAGACCTTCATCAAGCATACCCGCTGCACCAAAAAGCAAAGCCTCAACCTGCAGCCTGTTATCAGAATGTTTGCGTAATATCTTAAGCGGAAGTGCATTGGCAAGCATCTCAAAAGGCTCACTGTTCACCCTGAAGCCGAAGTAACGGGTCAGAAGCCTGTAAAATGTTTCCTCCCAGTCATTCCCTGTTTCAGAAAAGATCTTTTCAATATGAACTGATTTCTCTATCAGCCTTTCAATAATGAGGGCTCCGACCCAGTGCCGCAGATAAAAAGGGTCTAATTCTTTTATAACATCCTGACAGGCAATAACATAAGGATTATTTACAAGATCAATATACTTATCATAAAGAGCCGGATCCCAGGTCAGTTCAGAAGTCAGAAGCTCAAGCCCTATTGAATTAAAAACCTTTTTGTCATTTACAGCCACAACATGAAGAATGACATTGTCAAATGCCGGATCATTGTCATGGCCGTGAGTTATAAAATGAGAAGATCTGGTATGTATCTCGACATTTCCCGCCCATTCAGTTCCGGCAATGTTGAGCCGTGCATTGAAAAAATCCGGCCCCGAATCTCGGTTATATTCTCCGGGATTTATTACCGTTATCCTGTTACCATCGTTATCCAGCAGCTTATCAGGATCATATAATCCGTATTTCCACAGATAGTGAAGGAATTCTTCTTTCATACGAGCACGAGATTAATAAAGCAGCCTTACTACTGATGCGTTAATAAATCGTTGATACTAAATAAATTACTCTGTTCTTTGACATTTTGATTGATTTGCAATTCCGTAAGTAGTTCTTTTACAGGCGTTTTGTCAAAAACAGATATGCCT